>Ga0164242_10002401_pt1 | contig 21676 bp, 16 predicted proteins | sample OricomgcompostMG_FD_108783 | JGI IMG/M metagenome (GOLD analysis project Ga0164242, IMG submission 108783) | Miracle-Growth compost microbial communities from Emeryville, California, USA - Original compost - Miracle growth compost (MG) ... | reverse complement strand
GGGTTTGGGCATGCTTAGCAAATATTCAGTCGCCTTTTTTATCATCAGTATTTTGTTGGCATTACTGATAACAAGAAACCGAAAAATCTTTTTGAATAAGCATTTTTATATTGCTTCCCTTATTGGCTTTTTAATTTTTCTTCCCAATCTTTTATGGCAATTCCGTTATCATTTTCCGGTAATAGTTCACATGCAGGAACTGCACCAGTTTCAATTGCAATATGTAAGCCCCGTTGGTTTTTTGATAGACCAATTGCTGATGAATCTGCCTTGTGTATTTATCTGGATTGCAGGTTTGTATTTTGTAATTTTTAAAGAAAATGGAAAGTACCGGGTTTTTGCATGGGCTTATTTATTAGTAATTCTTTTATTGCTTTATTTCCAGGGAAAAAATTATTATTCCCTGGGTGTTTATCCTTTATTATTTGCCTTTGGTGCTATTCATCTGGAACGCTTTGCTGTAAAGCATTCCAATGTTTGGAAATTTGTTTTTATAATCATTCCTTTGGCTTTGGGGATTTCTTTAATTCCATTGTATTTACCCATTTATAAACCTGAGAAATTAGCCGCATATTACAAAGCAAAACATATTGAAAAAACAGGCTTTTTAAAATGGGAAGATTTACAAAATCATCCATTGCCACAGGATTTTGGGGATATGCTCGGATGGAAAGAAATGACTGAAAAAACTGCTAAAGCTTATTCTTCATTGAGCGATGAAGAAAAAAAGAACACTTTTATTTTTGCTGATAATTACGGCGAAGCAGGCGCTGTTAATTATTACGGCAGGAAATATAATCTGCCTACGGTTTATAGTGATAACGCAAGTTTTTTATATTGGCTTCCAGAAGCGGGCCAGATCAACAATGTGATTTTGATTACTGATGACAAACAGGAAATGCAACATGATTTTTTAAAAGATTTTTCTTCCGCTATTTTAGCGGATAGTATTACAGATCCATTTGCAAGGGAGCATGGTTCCCTCATCATTATTCTGAAAGGCGCGAATGAAAAATTTAATCAAATGTTTAAAGAGAAAATAAGAGAAGATAAAGAGCGATTGATGAAATGGAAGATTAAAGGAGAGTGATTATTATGTGCCCGTTTGTCCTTAAAATCTTCCGACATTAAAAGCGCTGATATCAATTGGTGTACTTCTTTTTTCAACAATATCACTAATGATTTGTCCTGCGGCAGCGCCTTCTGAAATTCCCAACATCGCATTGCCACCGGAAATTAAAAGATTTTCCAATCCGGGCGCTTTTCCAAGGTAAGGCAAGCCATCAGGAGAAACGGGACGCAGGCCGGTCCAGATTTTATCTTTGGGAGGGAATTGAATTTTTAAACCCGGATAGAATTTTCTTACAGAATTGAAAATTCCTTCCATTCTTTTTATTAAAACATTGTCATTGATACCGCTGAATTCCATCGTGCCGCCAATGCGGAGCATGTGATTCCACGGTGTTACAGCGCAACGGCCATCTACTAATATTGCCGGATAATGAATATTTTTCTCCACGTATTCATAAGTATAGCTATAGCCTTTTCCGCCTTCAAGTAATAGTTTGACACCTGCCATCTTTGCCAGTTTTGCAAGCCAACTTCCACCTGCCAATACGATTTCATCTGCCGTAAAAGTTCCTTTATCTGTAACGACTGATTCTATTTTTTTGTGAGTCTTTTTAAATCCGGTAACAGTTGTATTTAATTGAAAATTGACTCCATTTTTTTCTAAATAATTCTTCATCGCTACTATAAATTTGCCGGGATGAATATGTGCATCATCTTTAAATAATAATGCTCCATAAATGTCCAACTCTACATCAGGTTCGCGCTTTTGCAATTCTTCACGATTGAATACTTCTACTTCAAGCTTAAATTTTTTAGCTCCTTCCAGCAATTTCAATTCATCTTCAAAAGCTTTTTGTGAATGACACATCATCATACAGCCTATTTCTTCCATATTAAAAACATCGCCGATGTCATCTCTTATTTCGTTCATCAACCTGCGGCTGAGGTTTAATAATTCGCTTAGATGCGGTGAATTTTTTTCTACTGTTTTTTGATTGCTATTTTGATAAAACTTTAAAGCCCATTGAATGAAAGGGAGATTCAGTCTTGGTTTGATATAGAAAGGACTGGTGCTGCTGAGCATGTATTTTAAGCCTTCAGAAATAATTCCAGGAGATGCCAGTGGCACAAAGTGACTTGGCGATAAAAATCCCATGTTACCAAATGAACAATTATTTGAAATGTCGCCGCTATCAATAACCGTTACATCCAGATTATTTTTTTGCAAATAATAAGCAGCACATAGTCCATTCACTCCGCCACCAACTATAATGATTTTTTCCATTTCTAGTAATTGTTTTTGCCTTCAGCTATTAGCCTCAGCATTTATTTTGTTATTCAAAAACCTGGTTTTTCAAAAGATCCTCAAACATGTCTCTCCTTCTTATCAGGATCGGTTTGCCGTTTTTTACAAATACTTCTGCTGGTTTCAGCCTTGAATTAAAATTGGAAGACATTTCAAAACCATAAGCACCAGCATTGTAAAAAACTAAATAATCTCCTTCCTTAATTTCGTTGATTTTACGATCAATAGCAAATGTATCTGTTTCACAAATATTACCAACAACGGTGTATACTTTTTCAGTCTCATTTTCACTACTGATATTTTCAATCCTGTGATAAGCATCGTAAAACATTGGCCTGATCAAATGATTGAAACCACTATTCACACCGGCGAAAATAGTTGCAGAGGTTTCTTTCAAAACATTAACCTGCGTAATAAAATATCCGGCTTCGCTTACCAAAAATTTTCCAGGCTCAAACCAAATCTGCAACGGTTTATTTCCAGGATTAGGATTTTTTGAAAATTCTTCTTTCACCTTTCGAGCAAGAAGATTGATGTCAGTTTCAGAATCTCCTTCTTTATATGGAACTTTAAATCCTCCACCCAAATCCACAAATTCAAGCTCTTTAAAGAAAGGAATGATGTCAAATAAAATTCCAATGCCTTTTACAAAAACATCAACGTCTTTTATTTCGCTTCCAGTATGAATATGCAATCCCTGGATGAACAAGTTATTTTTTTCAACACATTCAAGTACTTTCTCAAGCTGATCAACGGGAATGCCGAATTTACTTTTATCGTGACCTGTAGAAATTTTTAAATGTCCTCCGGCCAAAATATTTGGACGCAAACGAATGCCAACAGGATAAGAATGTCCAAACTTTTTTCCAAATTTTTCAAGATTAGACAGGCTGTCAATATTAATATGAACTCCTAAAATTTTTGCTTCTTCAATTTCTTCAAAAGCAATTCCATTGGAAGTGTACAATACTTTTTCAGGAGCAAACCCTGCGTGTAGAGCAAGTTTCACTTCGTTGATAGAACTGCAGTCAACATTTGCTCCGAGAGACTTAATGAATTGAAGAATATTAATGTTAGTTAATGCTTTGGATGCATAAAAGAATACAACATCCTGGTTTGCAAAAGCAGTTTTTAATTTCTCATATTGTTCTGCAATCTTTTCTGCATGATAAACATAAACAGGAGTTCGAAATTCCTCGGCAATAGCAGCAAGTTGATTGTGGGATAATACCTCTGGCATTGATGTGTAAGTATAAAAAATTTATTGAAAAGAGATAAAAAAAATGAAAGTAGGAAATTAAAAAATATCAAAAACAAAATCACCCAGCGGTTTCTTCAGAACCTTGTTCCGTTATTTCACCTGCTTCCAATTTTTTTTCAGAAAGATCATTTTCTTTTTCTATTTCTTTAATTTCTTCTCTTTCTATTTTTGTAGCTTCAATTATTTCATGGTTCAGGATCTCTTTGATCTTTGGAAGATCATCGGAAGAATTTATTCCAAAATAATCCATGAAATTTTTGGAGGTTGAATAGATCAATGGCTTTCCAACCGCATCTTCTCTTCTTCCTGAAATAACGATCAATTCTTTCTCTAAAAGCTTCTGAACAGCATAATCGCAATTGACGCCACGAATCAATTCAATCTCCGATTTTGTAACTGGTTGTTTGTAAGCAATAATAGAAAGTGTCTCGATGGAGGCCGCAGATAACTTTTTTAAAAATTTATCTCCATTCAATTGCGTGATAGTTTTGTGATATTCGGGCTTGGTAAGAAATTGCCAACCGCCACCACTTTCCATAAGACCGAACGCATAAAATTCTGAATCGTACTTTTCCTTAATTGCATTTATCGCTGCTTCTACTTGTTCTACAGAAGCTCTATCTTCAATGAATCCCATTGCATTATTAAGCAATTCAGCAAGATCATTTATTGCCAAAGGTTTGTCGCTGGCAAAAATCAATGCTTCGATATGTGGGATGATTAATGATAATTCCATTTGTCAATTGCTTATCCCTGTAACGCTGCCGCGCCACTTACAATTTCAGTAAGCTCAGTTGTAATAGCTGCTTGTCTTGCGCGGTTGTAACTTATTTTCAAAACTTTCAAAAGTTCATTTGCATTTTCTGTAGCTTTATCCATCGCAGTCATTCTTGCACCATGTTCACTTGCATGAGAATCCAAAATTGCTTTATACAATTGTGTATTTAAAATTTTAGGCATTAATTCCTGCAATAAAACTTCTTTTCCAGGTTCAAAAATAAAATCAGCTTTTGCATTTCCCTTTTTAGGTGCAGATTTTTTAACCGGTAAAAATGGTTCAGAAATAAATTTTTGTGTAGCCGCATTTTTGAATTCACTATAAACAACGTCTACAGCGTCTATTTCGCCTTTCGAGAAAGCATCCATTGCATATTTTGCTGCTTCGGCAACATGATCAAAGGACAAGTCAGAAAAAATATTCCAGAAGCGATCAATTACCTTATAATTATTTTTTAGAAAATGTTCATATCCCCTTTTCCCCAATGGCAAAATTTCCACATTTCCTTTTGCAAATTGAGTGGCATATTTATCATGAATATCAAGCTTCGCTAGTTTAATAAGATTACTATTATAACCACCGCATAATCCACGATCACTGGTAATAACAATTAAAATTACTTTTTCTATTGGCCTTTCTTTCGCCAAAGCGAGATTAATATCACCTTCCGCGTTTCCAACAATATTGCCAAGCATTTCCTGGAGCTTTTGCGCATAAGGACGCATTTGAATGATTGCATCCTGCGCCCTTCTTAGTTTTGCAGCACTTACCATCTTCATCGCTTTGGTAATTTGCTGTGTACTTTGAACGCTTTTTATACGGTTTCTTACTTCTTTTAATGCGCCGCTCATATATTTCTATTTATGGGGTGCAAAGGTAAGTGAATGAAGGAATAAAACCATGTTGTGGGATTAATAAAAATAGTCGGTTTTATATGAAATTGTTAAGATTTTATTTGCTAGAAATAACCAAAAAAAACCGGACAATGAAAAATCATCAGCCGGTAAAGTTTATGAGAAATAAAATATTTTAAATGATCAACATTGCATCACCATAACTGAAAAAACGGTATTTATCTTTAATCGCTTTTTTGTATGCATCCATCATCAAATCATATCCCGCAAATGCACAAGCCATGATTAAAAGACTTGTCTTGGGCAAATGAAAATTAGTAATTAATGAATCTGCAATATTAAAAGTGTATGGGGGATGAATAAAATGATTGGTCCATCCTTCAGAAGGTTTTAATAATTTTTGTGCGGTAAAAGAAGTTTCCATTGCACGCATGGTTGTGGTTCCCACAGAACAAATCCTGTGGCCTGTTTCTTTCGCTTTGTTAACAATTTTACAAGCTTCTTCATCGATGCGATAATATTCCGCATCCATTTTATGCTTGCTCAAATCTTCGACTTCAATTGGACGAAAAGTGCCAAGGCCAGTATGCAAAGTAACTTCAGCAAACTTCACACCCTGGATTTCCAAACGTTTTATTAATTCAGGACTAAAGTGCAAACCGGCTGTGGGAGCGGCTACTGCCCCTTCGTGTTTTGCATAAACTGTCTGGTATCTTTCCCGATCTTCTTCATCCGGTTTACGTTTAATGTATTTTGGCAAAGGTGTTTCACCCATAAAATACAACATCTTTCTAAAATCCTCTTCGTTGCCATCCCAAAGAAAACGGATTGTTCTTCCGCGACTGGTCGTATTATCAATTACTTCGGCAACAAGTTCATCATTTTCTCCAAAATATAATTTATTGCCTACTCTTATCTTTCTTGCAGGATCGACGATCACATCCCACAATCGGTTTTGCCTGTGCAATTCCCTTAAAAGAAAAACTTCGATTTTCGCACCTGTTTTTTCTTTTTTTCCATACATCCTTGCAGGGAAAACCTTTGTGTTATTTACTACAAAAACATCTTTATCATCAAAGTAATCAAGAATGTCTTTAAAATGTTTGTTTTCGATTTTTCCGGTTGCTCTTTCGATCACCATCATTCTACTGTCTTCTCTTCTTTTGGTCGGATTTTGGGCTATAAGATTGAGAGGGAGGTCAAATTTAAATTGACTTAATTTCATGTACAATTATTGTTTTAAAGTTAATTGACATGCCATTTACTGAGTTACAGAGATATATGCCATGTTACTGGCCATTTATCATGTTACGGCATGATTTTTAAAGGCTGCAAAGGTAATACCAAATGTTGATTAATTCAATAGTTTTTTTTATAAAGAAATGATACTTGTTTTCGAAAATGAACATTGATTTTCAATGAAAAATAAATAGCAATTTTAAAAAAAATTACTTTTATTCTATGCTTTACTTAAAAAAAACACCTTGGATTTTAAAAAGGTTATATCCCAAGAGAATCTGGAAAATAAAAACTGATGAAAAAATCCTTTACCTGACTTTTGATGATGGACCACATCCGGATGCCACTACTTTTGTTTTAGAACAATTAAAAAACTATAATGCCAACGCCACTTTTTTTTGTATTGGGAAAAATGTAAAAGAAAATTTTTCAGTTTACCACGAAATTATTTCCGCTGGACATAAAGTAGGTAATCATACTTTTCACCATTTAAATGGATGGAAAACTGATGATAAAACTTATCTGGAGGATATAGAAGAAGCCGCAAAAATTATAGAAAGCAATCTTTTCAGGCCGCCCTATGGAAGAATTACAAGGTTCCAGGAAAAGGCAATTAGTGGCGAAAGACTGCATTTAACCACTGTGATGTGGGATGTGCTTAGCGGCGATTTTGATCCTTCTGTAAGCGGCGAAAATTGTTTTCTAAATGTGATAAATAATGCAAAGTCAGGATCCATAATTGTTTTTCATGATAGTATGAAAGCCTTTTCTGCAGTGAAATACGCTCTTCCTCTTATTCTACAATATTATTCACAAAACGGTTTTCAATTTCATGTGTTGCCCTAAAACCTTTAAAAAAAAATTGGGCCAGAGTAGATACTCAAGCCCGTTTTTAATCCGTACCCTATGAAAACTGCCGTGAAGTTAATAATAAATTAACAAATCATCAACATTTTTTTAATATACTAAAAAAATATTTTGCGGGCACCTAATTATTACTTATCAAACACAAAAAATATTTTCCTTTGCACTGATGAAACTGATAGACACACATACTCATTTATATGTGAATGAATTTGAGGAAGACATTGAATCTGTTGTAGAAAGAGCTGCGACAGAAGGTGTAGAAAAATTTTATTTACCTGCAATTGATGAATCTGAAAATGAGGCGCTATTAAATTTAGAAAAAAAATTTCCGGGTAAAATGTTTGCTATGGCAGGATTACATCCTTGCTCTGTAAAAGAAAATTTTAAAGCTGAATTAGAAAAAATAGAACAACAATTATATGAAAGGGACTTTGCAGCAATTGGTGAAACCGGATTGGATTTTTATTGGGACACAACTTTTAAAAAACAACAATTCCAAAGTTTAAGAACTCACGCCGAATGGGCGATTGGATACAAAAAACCTTTAGTTATTCATACACGAAATGCAATGCAGGAAACGATTGACGTAGTTAAAGATTATGAAGGAAAAAATCTTTTTGGAATTTTTCATTGTTTTAGTGGCAGTTTGGAAAATGCGAAAGAAATTATAGATGCCGGTTTTCTTCTTGGCATTGGCGGCGTTCTTACTTTTAAAAATTCAGGCCTTGCAGAGGTGATAAAAGACGTGGATTTAAAATATTTAGTACTGGAAACCGATGCGCCTTATTTAGCGCCGGTTCCATTCAGAGGCAAAAGAAATGAAAGCAGTTATTTAAAATATATTGTTGAAAAACTTGCTGAAATAAAAAATATTCCTGTTGAAGAAATTGCTGATCAAACTACAAAGAATGCGGAAGAAGTTTTTGGAAAACAATATAAGAATTAGCAAAATAAATTCGTTTACTTTTTAGAGATTACCAAACATTAAGATATTACTGCAATCTGAAATTCTAATTTACATTTGCATTCATAAAATCCCACCTGAAAACGATCAAAACGCTTTACCCATACCAGTTTTTATTTCTCATCCTTTTGATGTTTTCATTAAAATCATTCGGCCAGGAACGTGTAATTACAGGAAAAATTATTGATGAGCAAACAAAACAACCCTTGGTTTCTTGTAGTGTCTATTCTTTGAATTCTGCTAACGGTGTCATAACGGATAATAATGGTAAATACAGAATCACAATTGGCAATAAAACTGATTCAATTGGGATTTCAATGGTTGGATATGAAAAGCTTTCCAAGGTAGTTTCAAAACAGCCTTTTCAAGTAATTAATTTTGAAGCAGAACAATCCATCACTTCAATGAATGCGGTGATTATTCAATTAAGATCCAAATACTCAAATGCGCAAAAGTTGGTTAAGAAAGTGATTAAAAATAAAGACGAAAACAATGTCTTTAATAATAAATCTTATCAAAGTAAAGTTTATGACAAAATTGAAATTGATCTAAAAAATATTCCCGAAAAATTACAAAAAAATGTTTTCTTAAAACCCTTGATTTTTGTTTTTAAAAATCAGGATACCACTGCAGATAATCAAAAAATCCTTCCTGTATATTTATCAGAAACGAATGCAAATTTTTACTATAAAAAAAATCCTGAAAAAGAAAGATATGATTATACTGCTATAAAGAGTTCTGGAATTAGCAATAAAACTATACTCACCTATCTTGATCAGCTTTATAAAAAAGTAAATGTTTACGACAACAATGTTCGGATTGCAAACATTAATTTTATAAGCCCGGTTTCTGATAATGCTTTAAACTTTTACAATTATAAAATTGTTGACACATTATTTTTTCAAAATCATCGTTGCATTCAACTTCAGTTTGAGCCAAAACAGTTTGGCAGCAACACTTTCAGAGGTTACATGTGGATCGCAGATACAATTTTCGCAATCAAATCAATTGACATGCACATTGATAAAAACGCGAATATTAATTTTTTAAACAAGTTTGAAATCTCACAAACTTTTGTAGCCAATGAGGTAAACATATTCTTCCCGGACAAAAATATTTTATATGCTGATGTTTACATTCCAGAATTAAAAAAGACAGGAGCGATCATTAAAAAAACAACTTTATTTCAAGACCCAATTGTAAATAATAATTTAATAGATACGGCTTTTAAAAAAAAGAGAGAAGATATTTCTTCACTGCCAAATGATACTGCGAAAAGGTTTGAACCTTTAACGAAATCAGAAATATCCGTTTACCGGTTAATGGATACATTAAATAAAATGCCTGTCGTTGCAACTTACAAAAAATTAATTTCAGCAGCAGGAACTGGTTATTACACTGTCGGTCCTGTAGATATTGGAAACTTATATTCCACTTTTACAAACAATTACATCGAAGGGAACCGCTTTGACGCTGGATTGCAAACCAATTCAGCATTTAATAAAAATATACAGTTAAGAGGGTATGCGGGATTTGCAACAAAAGATAAGCAAATTAAATATTTACTTGCATCAAAATTTATTTTGAACCGCCAACAATGGACGACTGTCGAGTTACTATTTTCAAGTGATATTTCTTCCTCATACGAACATCAGGACGAACTTGATCAAAATTCCGTTTTCGCCTCTTTTTTACGAAGAGTAAATTATACACAAATAAGGTTATTGAACAGGCAAGATGCAGGAATCACTTTTAAAAAATATTTTGATAATGGAATCGGAATCTCCACTTCTCTAAAACATAGCTCTCTTACTCCATTTTTTAATGTTTATTACACTTACAATAATTTTCAACCTTACATTCAAATGAAACCGGGTGTGAATAATGATTACACGGTAAATGAAGCCTCCATTTCATTAAGATATTCTTACAAAGAAAAATTTATTACAGAACATTTTTATCGTGAAACATTTGGGACTAATTATCCAATCATAACATTAAATTTTACAAAAGGAATTAAAGTAAATACCGGAATTTTAAAAAGCAATTTTGATTATAACAAATGGGAATTGAACATCCAGCATGATTTTACAGATGGAAGAATCGGCGAGTTATCCTATACAATTGATGCAGGTTTTGTAACTGGCATTTTACCGGTTGTTTTACTTGACGTACAAAAAGGAAACGATACTTACTATTACAACAAGTATGCTTTCAATAATATGAATCGTTATGAATTTGCAACTGACAAATATGTAAGCCTTTCTGCTGAACAAAGCTTTGGAAGCTTTCCATTTAAATATATTCCGTTGGTAAAAAAATTAAAATGGAGATCACTTGTTACTTTCAAAAGCGTGCTTGGTGGTATGTCTGAAGCTAATAAGATTGCCAACGGATATTATGATTCTACGGTCAATTATCATTTTTCTGTTCCTGATAAAAAACCATACATCGAAACGGGCTTTGGAATAGATAATATTTTTCACCTGATCAGAATTGATGCCGTTTGGCGACTGAATTATTTAAACAATCCCCACATTTCAAAATTTGGAATAAAGGGAAGTATTGAATTAAAGTTTTAAAACCATGTTGATTCTATTCTTCTAACAGGCATATAAATTGCTATAAAAATTTCTTTAATAAGAGCTGCAAATTTTAAAGCTTTGAAAATATCTTTATAATATTGCAGTCACTTATTTTTAATAAATCTTTCGAGTAGAAATTTAGGATTATAGTGCAAGGTGAATTAAAGATTTAAACTGAAACATGAACGATTTGTCCATTTCTCATCCGAAAAAGCTGAAGCAATTAGCAGCTACAGCTATTTGCGGAAACGATATCACTTCATCGTGTCTTTATGTGTCTGCACTTTGTATCGTTTATGCAGGCCAATATGCCTTTGTAGCTTTAGCAATTGTAGGCTTGGTTTTATTTTTTTTTAGAAAAATATATGGAGAAGCTGTTGGTGCGTTGCCATTAAACGGTGGCGCTTACAATATTCTCCTTAATACAACCAGTAAAGGAAATGCTTCCCTGGCCGCCTGTTTAACGATTCTCTCCTATATGGCTACGGCGGTACTTTCAGCATCAGAGGCAATGCAGTATTTGCATAGTATTTTCCCTGTTTTCCCAATTATTATTGCCACAATGGTTTTGCTGACGATCTTTTTATTATTAACGATCAGTGGCATTAGTGAATCTGCAAATGTTTCTATTATTATCTTCCTCATACACCTCGCCGTACTAGCATTATTAATTTGCAGCGCCATTTATTTTGTAATTGTCCATGGCATTTCGATAGCAGAAATTAATTTCCATTCTCCAATAAAAGGAAGTATTTCCACTGCAATTTTTCTTGGCTTTAGCACTGCAATGCTTGGTATTACAGGATTTGAAACTTCTGCAAATTTTATTGAAGAACAGCAACCAGGAGTTTTTCCAAAAACATTACGTAACATGTGGATCCTGGTAATGATCATTAATCCGGTGATTGCATTACTCGCGGTTTCAATTATGCCGCTGGATCTTGTTCCCGGCCATGAAGCAGCATTCCTTTCCTTTATGGGAAACCAAACTGCCGGCTCATGGCTTGCAACAGTAGTTTCACTGGATGCAGCATTAGTATTGAGCGGATCTGTACTTACTGCATTTATTGGCGTGAGTGGATTAATGAAACGCATGACCCTTGATCGTATCTTTCCCCAGGCTTTACTGAAAGAAAATAAAAAAGGAAGTTCACCCCGAATCCTTATTGTTTTTTATATTTTATGTTTCTCCATTCTTTTTATTACCGCGGGTGAATTAGCACCGCTGGCTGGAGTTTACACAATTTCATTTTTATCTGTAATGGCTTTTTTTGGCTTTGGAAATCTACTTTTAAAAATAAAAAGAGCAAAACTACCGCGACCGGAATACGCGACACCATTTATAGTATTTCTTGGAATTCTTGGAATTTTAATTGCCTTATATGGAAACGTTAAATTGCATCCGGATTACCTGGTTGTTTTTCTTCAATATTTTATTCCGGCAATTTTGATCATTTATATGTTCTTAAAAAGAAAAGCAGTAATTCATTATTTGTTACTTTACGCTAATTCTGTTTTTGATAAAATTCAGCGAGCCTCAGTGTTTAGCAGGTTTCATCTTACAAAAGAAATGCGAAAATTAAACAAGCAACCTTTCGTTTATTTTACCAAAGGAGATAACATCGCTATTCTCAATAAAGTGATTCAATATGTACAGGAAAATGAGATTACACAAAAATTAAAAATTGTTACTGTTCTTCAAAAAGAACAAAAATTAAATAAAATTTTCGAACGTGATTTTCAGGCTTTGGATCGCGCTTATCCTGATTTGAAAATTGAATACATTCAGATACCAGGAGTTTTTGGGCCGGAAATTATTAATAGGTTGAGCCAGGAATGGAACATTCCTCACAATTTTATGTTTATAGGATCTCCAAGCGATCGCTTTCCTCACCGGTTGTCTGATTTAGGGGGTGTGAGGCTGATTATTTAATTATTCAATTTCTAAAAATCTACTTTAAATAACAATATTTATTCTTAAGAATACATTATCAATCTTACTTTTCAAGTTCCCCGAATCTAATTTTATTATTAATACATTTGCACAATGAAAAATGCTGATAACATGGAATACAATACAACCCGTAATCATCTTACTATTAGAGAATATGGACGGCACATTCAAAAAATGGCTGAGTATGTAATGACAATTGAAGACAGAGAGAAACGCCAGAAAAATGCAAATGCTCTTGTTGAATTAATGGGATTTTTAAATCCCCAGTTAAAAAATGTTGAAGATTTTCGTCATAAATTATGGGATCATTTGTTTTTGATCACTGATTTTAAATTGGATGTGGACAGTCCATATCCCATTCCAACAAGGGAGATTTTAAGACCAACTCCGGATCCTCTCCCCTATCCAAAAAGATATCCGAAATACAATCATCTTGGAAAAAATATTGAGATCATTATTGATAAGGCTCTGAAAGAAGAAGATGCTGAAAAACGGCAAGGTTTTGCAAACTCAATCGCCTATTATATGAAACTGACTTATAGCAACTGGCACAAAGAATTGGTTCATGATGATAACATTCAAACAGAGTTATCTGCAATTACCAAAGGCGAGCTTGAATTTAATAACCGTCCTTTTGTGAAACATCGTGTTGAAAATATCCAAGAATTTGGTGGAGGTGGAAAATTTAGAAAAAATTTCGGTTCAAGAAATAATAACAATCGTAATAACAACCAGGGAAGCCGCAATAGAAAGTTTGGAAAGAAAAGATACTGAGATTAAAATTCAAAAGTTTTAGAAAGGATTTATGAACAAAAAATATTGAAATAAATTTACCCGGCATATGAATTGTGCCGGGTTTTTATTTTTAAAAAAAAATTGAAACAGAAATGGGGTCATTTGAAGTTGTTGGAGGCAAAAAATTAAAAGGTGAAATAACACCCCAGGGTGCAAAAAATGAAGCTCTCCAGGTAATTTCTGCTGCTCTCTTAACAAGTGAAAAAATCACCATTCATAATATTCCTGACATTACCGATGTAAATCTTCAAATTGAATTATTGAAAGGATTAAATGTAAAAGTTGAAAAAATAGATTCAAACTCCTTTACTTTTTTGGCAAATGATGTTGACATCGATTTCTTATCCTCTCCATCTTTTCAAAATAAAACTGGCCGTCTTCGTGGAAGTGTAATGCTTGCAGGACCAATGCTTGCCCGTTTTCGGCAGGCTTATGTTCCAAAACCGGGCGGTGATAAAATTGGGCGAAGAAGATTGGATACACACATCATTGGCTTTAAAACTCTTGGGGCTGAATTTGATTATGACACTGACGAATCTTTTTTTCATTTACATACATCAGGATTAAAAGGAACTTATGTTTTACTGGAAGAACCAAGTGTGACAGGTACTGCAAACCTTGTAATGGCGGCTGTTTTAGCAGAAGGAACAACTACAATTTATAATGCTGCATGTGAGCCTTACATTCAACAGCTTTGCAAAATGCTCAATAATATGGGGGCTAAAATCTCTGGTATTGGTAGCAACATGATTCTAATTGAAGGAGTTGAAACATTACATGGAACAGAGCACACCATGCTTCCTGACATGATAGAAGTAGGCTCTTTTATTGGCCTTGCAGCAATGACACAAAGCGATTTGTTAATTAAAAATGTAGGTTTAAAACATTTAGGTGTCATTCCGGAAAGATTCCAGCAGTTAGGAATAAAAATGAATTTTTCAGAAGATAATATTCATATTCCTGAACAAGATATTTATGAAATTGAAACTTTTCTTGATAGTTCAATGCTTACAATTTCAGACCATCCCTGGCCAGGATTAACCCCAGATTTATTAAGCATTATTTTGGTTGTTGCTACACAGGCAAAAGGAAGTGTTTTGGTTCACCAAAAAATGTTTGAAAGCAGGCTGTTTTTTGTTGACAAAATAATTGAAATGGGAGCTCGTGTTGTCTTATGTGATCCCCACAGAGCAGTGGTTGTAGGGCTTGAAAGAAAATTTCCTTTAAGAGGAATTTCAATGAGCAGCCCCGACATCAGAGCGGGTGTTGCACTGTTAATAGCGGCTTTAAGTGCGGAGGGAAAAAGTATCATTCAGAATATTGAACAAATTGATAGAGGATACCAGAATATTGATGAAAGATTGAGAAGTCTTGGTGCAGAAATAAAACGTATTTCATAAAGCACCTTCAGATGGGTTAAGGAATTATTATGGAAAAACAATACAATAAAATCATTTTAATAACTGCTCCATCCGGATCAGGAAAAACTTCTATTGTAAAACATCTAATGAAGAAATTTCCTTCACTTGCATTTTCCGTTTCCGCTACTACACGGCCTGCCCGTGATAATGAAAAAGACGGGAAAGACTATTATTTTATTTCTGAAAAAGACTTCAAAGAAAAAATTCATAACAAAGAATTTCTGGAATGGGAAATGGTTTATGAAGGGAAATATTATGGTACCTTAAAATCAGATATAGAACGGATTTGGAAAGAAAATAAAGTTCCGGTATTGGATATTGATGTACAAGGGGCAATTCATGTACAACAACAATATCCGGTAAATACAATTTCAATTTTTATCCAGGCACCTTCGATTCAGGAATTAAAAAGAAGACTAAAATTTCGTGGTTCCGAAACAGACGATTCCTTGCAGGCAAGGTTAAACAAATCCACTTATGAAATGACATTTAAAAATCATTTTGAAAATATAGTTGTGAATGAAAACTTTCAAAGAGCATGTAAGGAAGTTGAAGAAATTATTAGTAATTTTCTAAACAATTAAAAAGCTTTCCTGCTTTTCGGTTTTATAAATTTGTAAATTATGAACTGGATAACTTTTGTTCCGATTATTATTGCTTTACTTTTAATTGGATTTTTCTCCGGTATTGAAGTAGTATTTGTTTCTGCAAATAAATTCTCTATTGAATTAAGGAAAAAACAAGGAGGCTATAGTGGCAGAATCTGGTCATTTTTTTTAGAAAAACCGGCAAAATTTATTGTTACTACCATCATTATAATCAACTTTTTTGTTGTTATCTATTCGCTTTTGTGGAGCAATTTATTGGCAGAAGTGTTGAGCTATTTTTCAATAGAAAATGATTACCTTATTCTCGCTGGTGAGACAATTATCTTTACAATTGTACTTTTATTTTTTCAATCTCTCTTTCGCGGATTCTTTCGTGCAAAAGGAAATGCAGTAACAGCAAATGGTTTCATTACTTTTTTGATAAAAAGCTTTTATTCTCTTTTTTCATGGCTGTCAATATATTTTGTAAACTTTTCCGAATGGTTTTTGAAATACATTTTTAATGTAAAACTTCAAAGCAAAACAGAAGCGTTTTCAAAAGTTGATCTTTCTCATTATGTTCAGCAATTAAAGATGAATGATAATGACGAGAATTTAGAAATGAATAACGAGATCTTTGAGAATGTATTATCTCTTTCAGAAACAAGAATTCGTGAGTGTCTCATTCCAAGAAAAGAAATTGTTGCAGTAAATATTAATACTTCTGTTGAGCAAATTAAAGAGATATTTATCGAAACAAAATTAAGTAAGCTGGTAGTATTTGAAGATAACATTGATAATGTTCAGGGATACGTTCATCAATTGGACATGTTTAAAAATCCCGAAACTCTTCGTTTAATTCTTTTACCAATTCCGGTAATTCCTGAAAGCATGAATGCTACAGATCTGATCAATAAATTCACAAAAGAAAGAAAGAGTATAGCATGGGTAATTGATGAGTTTGGAGGTACAGCAGGAATTGTAACAATGGAAGACCTATTGGAAGAAATTTTTGGAGATATTTATGATGAATATGATGTGCAGGAAGAATTAGTTGATAAACAAATTGCACCAAAAGAATTTCTATTAAGTGGCCGGCTCGAGTTGGATTATCTTTTGGAAAAATACAAATTGAGGTTTAGAAAAAATGATGAAACAGAAACTCTTTCAGGCTATATTATTAATCTTCATGAATCTATTCCGCGTGAAAGAGATCGGATCATCATTGATGATTATCAATTTGATATTCTTAAGGTAAGCGAAACAAGAATTGAAACGGTAAAACTGAAAGTGCTCCGATAGAAGATAGTTCCATTCATGAAAAATTGATCCCTCTTTTAAATTAAACAACATGAAGATTGCAGTGGATGCAGCTTTTCTTAAAGACACTTATTTTCACACTTTTTTGAAGTTAGCAGAATCGCATCAGGAAGATTATTTCATTTTTATTTTTGATGAACAAAAAAAAATAAACATTTCATTTCCCAAAAATGTTAAATCCTTAATAATTCCACGAAATGCAGAAAGCATAGTTAATTTAAAGCTCTGTTACAATTTAAAAATTCCCATTGCGTTAAAAAAATACAAAGCAGATATCTTTGTAACTGAAAATTTAATTTCTATACTAACAAAGGTTCCGCAATTATTACTTTCTCCTGATCTCACTTTTATTTTTCAACCCTCTTTCTTAAATAAAAAATGGATACGTTTTTATAAAAGAAACGCTCCTCGCTTTCTAAATAATGCAAGTGGAATTATTGTCAATTCTGATTTTCACAAGAAAGAAATTATTTCTCAATTTAAATTAAATGAAGAAAAAATAAAAGTCCTTTATCCCCAAATCAAAAAGGAGTTCATTGAATTAAATTTTGAAGAAAGAGAAATTTTTAAAGAAAAATATGCGGAGGGAAATGAATACTTTTTATATGACGGAACAATTAGTCCCCGACAAAACTTATTGAATGTATTAAAAGCTTTTTCCTTTTTAAAAAAAAGACAAAAGAGTAAAATGCAATTCATTATTCTTGGAAATCGTGGAGATAAATATGAAGAATTTGTTGAGTCATTAAGGCTCTTTCGATTTAAAGAAGAGGTAAAAATTTTGGAAAATATTCCTCGATCAGAAACAGTAAAAATTGTTGGTTCAGCCTATGCAATGTTGTATTTACCAAATTATGTAACTGACCTTAATGAATCGTTAGAACCAATGAAAAACGGCATTCCAGCTATTGTTTCATCAACAGGTTTAATGCGTGAATTATATGCTGATGCAGCGCTTTATGCCGAACCTGAAAACTATAAGGACATTTCAGAAAAAATGATGCTGATTTTTAAAGACGAGAAAATTAGAAAAGATCTGATTGAAAAAGAAAAAGTACAAATAAAAATGTTTTCTGAAAAAAATAATGAAGAGATTCTCTATCAAATGATCAAAAAACTGGTAAAAAAAAATCTCCCCAAATGAAGAGATTTTTTTAGTAAACTGATGTTTATTAAAATTTGGCGCCTTCGCCCTTTTTAGGAACAGACTGAAGAATAAATTGTCTTAGTTGTTCATTTGCTTCTGCCTGATCCGCTTTCCGCATATAAATCATGTGACCGCTACGAAAGCCATGCCAACTGATCCTGTCTTTCAATTTTCCGGAAGGATCCATTTGCCATAAACTATATTTAGCATTAAAAAAATCACAAGCGCCATCATAATAACCAGATTGGACCATAAGATGTAAAAAGGGATTCTGAGCCATTGCCTGCCGAAGATTTTCACCGGTTTCATTGTTCTTATTATCCCAAGGCCAAACTCTTCCAAACATATTGTATTTCAAATCCGTTTTGTATTTTAATTCATCTCTTAAATACATATTTATTGCAGGTGTAAACGAATGTAACCATGATGTCAACTCAGCATTATAATCTGGTGATGTTCCGGCAGCTTCTTTGTCAATACCACGATAGCGCGAATCCAATCGGCCAATCGTAAATCCTTTATCACGCAACAATTCTTTCCAGAAAAAATCTGCAGGAATTATGAGGTTATGTTGCAAAATTACTTTTTGTGATAAGCCGGAGTAATGCGACATTTTTGCTGCAATACTTTCCTTTTCAGTATCTGTCAAACTACTACCTTTTGATAAAGCTGGAATCAATTCATTGATTGTAAAATTTTCAACTTCAGGAAGCATATCTGTCAAATCCTTATTTTGCAGATCTGCAGCAAGTGCCTTGTGATACCAGGCAGTTGCAGAAAAGTAAGGAAGCATCAAAGCCTCATCAACCGGGCCATCGCGTTTAATTCCAAGGTCAGTTGGAGAGACCAAAACCACTCCATCCAAATACATCCATTGTTCATTCTGCAATTCTAAAGCAAGGCCGGACACGCGTGTTGTTCCATAACTTTCACCAATTAAAAATTTTGGAGAAGCCCACCGATTATTTCTTGTTACAAATGTATTGATCCACTCAGCAAGATATTTGATGTCCTCATTTACACCATAAAATTTTGAATCAGGAATATCATTATTTACTTTTCTTGAAAAACCCGTATTTACCGGATCAACATAAACGATATCAGCGACATCTAAAATTGAATTTGGATTATCATGTAATCCATAAGGCTCCACTGGATATCCTTCATCATCAACATTTAAAATTCTTGGGCCGGTATAACCTATTTCCATCCAAACAGATGGAGTTCCCGGACCGCCATTAAAGGAAATAACCAATGGCCTTGAAGCTCTGTCTTTTACATCAGACCTTTCATAATAAGTATAAAAAACAGAAGCAAGTGGTTTTCCATTTTCGTCCCAAACAGGCAAGGTACCGGCCTTTGCAGTATATGGAATTGTTTGTCCCTTAATAGTAATTGTATTTTTTGTTGTAACAGATGAATCAACAATTACCATTTGGTTATTTGGTGAATTGTCGTTTTTCCCATCATTCGATGAAGATTTTTTTTGTGCAAATAATTGTAGATTAAAAAAGAAAATAATTAATAAAACGGGAAATGTTTTTTTCATAAAACTGTTTGATTTAAAATTTAATTGTACGGTAAAAAGATTTAGAAAGAGAGAGAAAAGGATTTATAAAAAATGATTTAATAGATTTATATGGTACCAATATCAAAAGCTAAAATTTCTTCAATCATTTTTCTTTCATTACTTAGTCTTGGCACTTTATGTTGACCACCTAATTTTCCTTTGCTTTTCAGCCATTTGTTGAATGTGTTTTTTTTAAGGGAATGAATAATTGGAAAACCAAGAGCTATATTTTTATATCGTTTTGCTTCGTAATCGCTATTTAAAGATTTTAATGCTTCATCCAATTCGAAAGTAAAACTTTTAAAATCTTCGGGTTGCTTTTCGAATTCAATTAGCCATTCATGTGCTCCGTTTTTATTTTCAGTAAAAAAAACTGGCGCAGCAGTATAATCTTTTACAACAGCATTCGTTTTTTCTGCTGCTTCAGCAATTGCTTTATCAGCATTATCAATAATAACTTCTTCCCCGAATGCGTTCATGTAATGTTTTAATCTTCCTGTTACTTTTATTTTGAAGGGACGCAATGAAGTAAACTCAATTGTATCGCCAAGAAGATAGCGCCAAAGTCCACCATTAGTAGTGATTACAGGAGCATAATTTCTATTTAGTTCCACCTCCTTAAGTCCTATGGTTCTTGGATTTTTTTTCTGATATTCTTCAGCCAGCATAAATTCATAAAAGATCCCATGATCCGTAAAGAGTAAAAGCCCTTCATCATCCGGCATATTTTGCGCAGCAAAAAAACCCTCGCTGGCGTTGTACATTTCAAGATAATTGATCGGTGTTCCTATCAGGTTATTTATTTGCTCACGGTAAGGTGTGAACGAAACTCCGCCATGCATATACAATTCTAAATTTGGCCAAACTTCTTTCAAAGTTTTTTTACCTGAAATATTCAATATTCTTTTGATCAAAATAATCGTCCATGTTGGCACACCAGCGAGAGAAGTAACGTTTTCATTAATTGTGCTTTTCGCCAGTTGTTCAATTTTACTTTCCCATTCATCGAGTAAAGCAATGCTGAGTTCCGGAGTCCTAATCCAATGACCCCAAAAAGGCGTATTCTGCATCAAAACAGCACTCAGGTCCCCATATTGAATATCTTCAGACAGAATATTCACCTGGTGACTACCACCTACCACCAAACTCTTTCCGGTTAATAAATCGCTATCAGGAAAATTTTTATAATAATTAGTAAGAACATCTTTCGATGCTTTAAAATGAATGTCCTTTAAGCTCTCTTCACTTATTGGAATAAATTTACTTTTATCGGAAGTAGTACCACTGCTTTTAGCAAACCAGTAAATTGGCGTGTTCCATAAAATATTTTGTTCCCCAGCCATCATTCTTACAATGTAAGGTTTCAGATCATCATATTCATGAATCGGAATTGTTTCTTTGAAATCCTTTACAGTAAAGAGTCTTGAGAATTTATATTTTCTTCCAAACTCTGTGTATTGTGCTTGTGTAACTAAATGTTGTAAAACATTTCGTTGAGCAGAAATTGGGAAAGTGATCCAATTCTCCACACCCCATAATCGCATCCTTGCTAAACGTGATATGACAGGGCTGAGAAGTTTCAATGTTATTGTTTTTGGTTGATTAGTATAAGCGCTTTAAACTTTCTGAGTTTTAATATGGTTAAGAAACTTAATCAATTTATAGCTTAATAACCAATAATTCAACTCACTTAAAAACATCATTATGTAAATAATCTTTTCTCTTCAGCTCAAAATTCCTTCCGAGATATAACCGTCGCACCTGCTCATTTTTCGCTAATTCTTCAGCAGAACCTTCAATAAAAATTTTTCCCTCAATCAACAAATAGGCACGATCACAAATAGAAAGAGTTTCATTTACATTATGATCAGTAATTAAAATTCCAATGTTTTTATAACGCAATTTTGTAACAATAGATTGAATATCTTCAACAGCAATCGGATCAATACCGGCAAAT
>Ga0164242_10002400_pt1 | contig 21686 bp, 22 predicted proteins | sample OricomgcompostMG_FD_108783 | JGI IMG/M metagenome (GOLD analysis project Ga0164242, IMG submission 108783) | Miracle-Growth compost microbial communities from Emeryville, California, USA - Original compost - Miracle growth compost (MG) ... | reverse complement strand
GAACCCAGCGCGGATGTGGGCGACATCTGGATCAACGGCATCGGTCCTTGCCGGTGGGATTCGACCGACAGCAGGTATTACCGAGTGCCATACCTGCACAAAACGATTATCAAGGTCTCTGACTCTCTCACCTTTGATGCCTACACAAACAAGGCGCGTTTGTCCGGATGCGGTGCCGGCGGCGGTGGCGGTGCCGGCGCGCCGGGCGGTGGTGGAAACATTGCCGGATCTGGCGGCGGCGGCGGTGGCGCGGGCGATTGGATCTACGAGCAAGAATACGACGTAACCCCTGGAAGCACGCTGAATGCTTCAATCGGTGCTGGTGCCACCGGAGGCATCGGTAATGGTTCGAACGCTCCCGCAGGAAATGATGGTGGCAGTACTGTGCTTTCCGGTGCAATTTCTTTGACCCTTGCTGGTGGCAAAGGTGGAGTTGGCGGCGGGAACCAACAGACGGGGGGCACTAATAATGGCGGAGATGGTGGTGCTGGCTATCCGTATGGCCAGCGCGGCTGCGACACTAAATTTGGCAACGTAGGCGGCGGCGCAGGAGGAGTGGGCGGAAGCAACTTGTTTGGCTCGGGCGGTGCGCCGGGCCAGGGCTCGCGCAATTCAGGGAAAACTGCGAACTCAGGTTCCGGTTATGGATCTGGCGGGGGCGGTGGCGGCGGAAATGTTTCATCTGCGTCGGGAGAATCGTTCAACGGCGGCAGTGGTGGCGCCGGCGCCGACGGTATTCTAATTATCGAATGGTGATGTCATGAACTACGCAATCATCGAAAATGGCGTGGTCACGAATGTTGCTGTAGGTCCTGATAATTGGAAACCAGATGGCATTCAGGCTGTGCCGGCGACGGATGACTGTGTGATCGGTGCAACCTATGATAACGGCGTATTTACTCCGCCTGCTCCGACCGTTCCTACGGTGACGCTCGCCGAAACCCAGGCCCTCAAGCTCGTTGAACTTGCGGCTGCATGTCAAGCCGACATTTACGCGGGCTTCCATAGTTCCGCTATTGGCGCAGGCTACCTGTACCCAGCCAGCGAACAGCCTCCCCACCACGATCAGCAGAATCTGACGGCTTCGGTATTGGCATCGGTGATGCCAGATGTGGACGCGAACTGGACCACACCATTCTGGTGCGCGGATTCCGCAGGCGCGTGGGCCATGCGCGCGCACACGGCCGAGCAGATACAGCAGGTCGGACGAGACGGTAAAGCTCGCATCCTGGCGTGCATGGCCCAGAACGACATGCTGGCCGACCAGGTCCAGGCTGCCACCACAATCGAGGCTGTCAACGCCATTGTCTGGGTATCTCCCACCTGATCAACCCCACATTTCCACGCCGCCTACGGGCGGCAATTTTTTGAGGATCAACCAATGCAGATGCCGGATGAGTTCTGGGGCGCAAAGGCTGTCTCCGGCCTGCTTGGGTTACTCGGTGCCATGGTCTCTCTCTCGATCTTGCATGTGCTGTCCTGGCGAGAGTGCATCGGCATCCTGTTCTCGGGCACGATCACAGCGATTCTCTTTTCCCAGCCGATCATCGATATCGTGCGCGCACCGCCTCCGCTGGCCTCTGGCATCTCCTTTTTGATTGGCACCTTCGGCTGGTCTGTGCTGGGCGCAGCCTTGAACCTCATACGAAAGGCCGACCTCTGGGGGCTCGTGCGTGAGATCGCACGCAGCCGGTGGGGTCGCAGGGAGTGACACCATGACACTCTACGTTTTCATCGCCGCGAATCTGGTTATCGCGGCGCTTTGCATTTGGGCGGTCCTCTCGCCAAGGGTAAATGATGGCCTGTTCGGCAAGTTGGCCCTGGTGTTTCTGTGCTTCTCGGCCTTCGCCTGCGCGGGCTGGGCCTGGGAGTTTCCGCCAACGGTGGACCGATCCGAGACCGTGATGTCGGTGGCCGTCGCATGCATGGCGGTGCGGTGCTTCTGGATCAAGCGCTATGCCGGCCGGGCCCGACGCTGGGCGCGTAGGAAGCGTCGGTAATGCCGCAGATCAGCCCTGAGCAGGCTGGCGGCCAGAACGTGTGCGCATTTTTGGACACGATAGCCTGGTCCGAGATAGGAACTGCATTACTGAAAATCAGTGATGATGGATACAACGTTCTGGTTGGTTCTACGCCAGCGCGGCCGCTTCTGTTTCACAACTATGCAAAACATCCTCGTATTCGCAATGCAAAGTTGAATTCCGATGCCGCGGGCCGGTATCAGTTCATGGGGCGGTATTGGGCATACTATCGGGACCACTTATCGCTGCCAGATTTCGGACCTCACGCGCAGGATGTGTGGGCAATTCAACTGATCAAAGAATGCAAGGCCCTCAAGGCCATCAATGCGGGAGATATTGAACAGGCCATTCATTTGTGCCGCAGTCGGTGGGCGAGTTTCCCTGGTGCTGGTTACTCACAACATGAAAATCAGATGGCACGGTTAATTGAAGCCTACGATGATGCAAGGCGGCTACTGCCATAACGTCGGGTTTTTGTTGTAAGAGTTCTTTCTACAGACCAACCATTTCGCAATCGCTCGCTGATGGTGCAGTCCTTAATGCTGGTGATCTCGGACCATGTGGCAATGCTGTGTGTGATGCCGTTAAGCGTGAGAAGCGTATTGGACCTTTTATTGTTGTTTTGTGTGCGCATCGTAGCCCAACGACAGTTCCCCGGAGTGTAGTCAGCATCGTTATTCTCTCTGTCCAGCGAAAGGCCTGTCGGCTTTTCTCCCATGTCGGCCAGAAAGTTTTCAAAAGACAGCCACCTTTCACATACTGATATACCGCGGCCACCATAGTCTTGATAGCTCGGATGGTCAGGATTGGAGCATCTCTTTTTCATTGCCGACCAAGCTTGATAAGTACCGGTTTCTTTACCACTTTTGGCATGTCCGTGCTTCGTACGCATAGCACCGACCTGGCAGTGACAAGTTGATATGTAGCCAGTCCTTACTTGGGATACCACTCGTTCTCGTTCTTCGCCGCAAAACCCGCAGCGGAATATTCCGTACGCGTTGCCGAACTTGGATTGCGTGTATCGCTGAAAGGTGAAAGGGCCGAATTTGGCTCCCGGCGATAGCACTTTGTTGTGAGGCATTCCTGTCATTCCCAAATTCTACATTCAATCCCGGTAGTTAATACGGCCAGAAACATTTATTTCCTCAACCCCGGAGACCTCTCCATGAAAACCCCCAACATTCTCAAGTTCATCGGCATCGTGCTGCTTTTCGGCCTGTGGGCCACCCTGGTATTCCTGGGCAAGGCCGAAGCGGGGCCGCTGGTGACCGCCATCGCCGGGCTGGTGGCCGGCGTCGGTGTGCACTCGGCCGGTGTTCAGACGGCAGCACCGCCGGAGCCCGCAACGAAGAACGTCACGGCGCCGAAGGTCAGCACGGGCCAATCAGCGCTGCCGCCTGCGCAATGAGGGCCTTGCTCACTCTGGTCTGCCTGCTGGCGCTCGGCGGCTGCGCGGGCCGGAGCATCTATACCGTGCGTCCCTATACCGACGTCACCACTGGTCAGACGGTGTGCTGCGAGGCCACCGTGCAGTCAAGCCGCGACGTCGGCAGTGTCAGCGTTCACGCCGTCAAGCAGCCGGACGGCAGCTACACCCTCGACTTCACCGAGGAGGATGTTTCGGCCAGCAAGCCAATTGCCGCTCAGTCGGTGGAAGTCAACGGCATCTCCACCGCAGTGTCCAACGCCGCCGCCGCGGCAATCAAGATCCCGTAAGGAACCACCATGAAATCACTCAAATGGGCCGCGCTTGCGGCCTTTGTCTTTTTGGCCGGCTGCACCACGGCGCAGATGCAGGGCATTCAGCAGACTGCGGGCAACCTGCAGGCGAATGTCGCGCGCCTGTGTTCGATTGCCACGCCCACCATCGCCTCGATGCAAGCCGCTTCTGCGACGCCCATCGCGGCACTCGATACGGTGGCCAAGGATGCGGACAAGGTCTGTGGCCAGAACGTGACGCTCGATACCTCGAATGTGCGAACCCTGGTCACATCGGGTGTGCCGGCATTCCTCGCGTTGATCCGCCAGTCCAGCCTATCGACCGACAAAAAGAATGCAGTGACCACCGCCGTGATCGGCTTCCAGACCGCCATCCTTTTGTTGCTGCCGCCTGAATCCGTCCAGGCCAACACGCAATCATGAAGGCCCACTTCGTCAACCGGATCGTGATGGAAAACGCTGATTCGCGAGACGACGGCTGCTGGTTGCTGCTTCGAGCACTGCTTTACTGGTCGGCGCTGCTCGACCGCATGATCGCGGTGCCCGCGGGCTTCAAGACTGACCTAGCCAGTGTGCCGCGCTGGCCACTCGCTTACTGGATATGCGGGGGACTCGCCAACGAGGCCGCTGTCATTCACGACTACCTGTATGCCTCGCACCTGGTTTCACGCCGACAGGCCGATGCGGTACTGCGTGAAGCGGCCAAGGCCACTGGCGTGGACTGGCGGCGGTGGCTGATGTGGGCGGCCGTGCGTTGTTTCGGCTGGCTTTACTGGTAACTGCTCTTTAACTCAACAAAGGAAATAACATGGCAACCAAAGGCAAGACCGGCGGCTCATTCAAGCCGCTTCCCACTGGCACCCTGGTAGACTTTCGCTATCGCAGCGCGCACCCCACCGGCACGATTGCCGGTGTAGCCAAGCGCGGCTCGACGGCCAAGTCGACCATGTACGACGTGCGCCCCAGCGCAAAAGACCGCCACCCGGGCGAACCGGCAACGGTCCACCGCCATGGCGACAAGGTGCATCGTCGGAGTGGCAAGTAATCTGGCATGAGGCTTGCTCAGTCCGTCTTCTTCGGGATGCGCCCGCGCATCGCCGCGCACCTGCTGCCTGACAATTACGCCCAGAAGGCGGTCAACACGCGTCTGTGGTCCGGCGATGCCGAGCCTTTCAAGCAGCCGGCCTACGTCACCGACCTGGCCAAGTCGGGCACCATCGTCTCGATCTACCGCTTCGGCAAGGACCTGGACGACGATACCCGATATTGGTTCCAGTTCACGACCGACGCGGATGTAACGCTCGGACCCATCCCGGACGACACCTCGGAGCGCACCTACTACACCCAGGCCGGCCAGGCTCCCATGGTTACCGATTCGACTCTGGCCACGACCGATGGGCTCATGCCGTCAAGCGGTTACCTTCTTGGCATCCCGACCCCGACCACGCGCGCGGGCGTAACCGTCACGGCCGGCGATGACGACGACGACACCGTGCAGGAGCAGAACTGCGTGCTCGCCTACACCTTCGTCTCGGCCTGGGGCGAAGAGGGCGCGCCGTGCGAAGTCTCCGATGCTTTCAACGCCAAGACTGGCGACACCCTGAATGTCGTGAGCATGGATGGCGCGCCGGACGGCAATTACAACATCACCCTCAAGCGCTTGTATGTGTCGATCACCGATGACAGCGGCACGGCCACCTTGCGCTTCTGGAAGGAAATCCCGGTCGGCTCGACCACCTACAGCGATACGCTTGACCTGACGCTGCTGGGTGAGGCGGTTCCCGAAAATGCGATGATTCCGCCGCCTGACGATATGTTCGGCATCATGGCCCATCCCGCCGGCTTCCTGGTGGGTTTCTCGGGCCAGCGCGTGATGCGCAGCGAAACCTACAAGCCCTACGGCTGGCCGTACTTCTCGCCGGTGGCCGACGAGATTGTAGGCGGCGCCATCCTGGGCCAAGCCACGATCATCTGCACCAAAGGCAGCACCTACATGGCCACTCAGGCCGATCCGATCACTTTCGTGCCCCTGCAGTTGAATGGTTGGCAACCGTGCGTCTCCAAGCGCAGCATCGCGGTGCTGGGTGGCTATGTCGTTTATGCCTCGCCCGATGGACTGGTCGGTGTCGACCAGAACGGTACGCTCTCGGTGCTGACCGACCAGTTGATGACGCGCGACGAATGGCAGGCCTACAAGCCCGAATCAATGATGACCGTCACGCACGACGGCCGGGTCTTCATTTTCTATGACACCGGCACCGTGCAGGGCGGCCTGATCATCGATCTCTCGGTCGGCCAGATCGTACTGACCGACCTGTATGCCACGGCAGCTTATGCCGATGGGCGGCGCGATGCGCTCTTCCTGGTGGTGGAAACCGGCAAGTTGCACAAATGGGACGCCGATGATGAGGCGATGACCCTGACATACCAGTCCAAGCAGCTCATTGCCGAGCGACCACAGAACCTGGGCGCGGCCAAGGTGGTTGCCGATTCCTACCCAGTGACCTTCACGCTGGATGCCGTGATCGAGACCACCACCGGCACCAAAGCGGTACAGATCACGAAGACCGTGCAGAACGCCCGGGGCTTTCGGGTGCGGGGCGACTACCGAGCGCGGGAGTATGCCTGGACCGTGCAGGGCGCCGGCAAGCTCTCCGAAGTCATCCTGGCATCGACCCTGGGCAACCTGACGGCGCAGTAGCACGATGGGCACTTCGAAGGTCACAGGGCTGCGCTACGCCGATCTGCCCGCGATTGCGGCTGCGCGCTTTCCCGATAACCCGGCGGCGAGCCAGGCGCTTGAACAAATCCGCCAGACCCTGGCGATCCGGTTCGGGCGCAGCGCCTCGCAGCAGGATAGGGCGGTTACTTGGGGCGATCTGTACGAGAACGGCTTTGCCGTCATGATCGGCAAGGATGGCAAGACTGTCTCGGTGCCAAACCCTTCTGGCACCTTTCAGCCGTCGGCGCCCGGCGTCACCGATGCGATCCCGCCGGCGCCCACCGGCCTGACGGTCTCCGCCGGCCTGGCTTCCATCACCCTGACCTGGAATCAGCCGGGATTCGATTACTTCGGCTATGCCGAGATTTATCGCAACACCGAGGACAACCAGGCCACGGCCACCATGGTTGGGGAGACGTCAGCCTGGGTGTATGCCGACGCAGTCAATTCCAGCGCCACGTACTACTACTGGGTGCGCTTCATCTCGGCTGGCGGCAAGGTCGGGCCGTTCAATGCGGTAGGGGGCACGTCGGCCACCACCTCGCTGGACCCTGCCTATCTGATCGACGTTCTCTCGGCCGATGGTGATCCGAACGCGCTGCTCTACACCATCCCGGAAGACACCACCATCAACGGGGTGGACGTGCCAGCCGGGCTGTACATGCGCGACGTCTACATCGCCAACGGCTCGATCAGCAACGAGAAGGTGGGCAACGCCGCCATCGACGATGCGAAGATCGCCAACCTCTCGGCCGCGAAGGTGACCTTCGGTGTCATGTCGGGTGACCGCATCGACGTGGATTCGCTGGATGCCGACCGGATCATCAACGATACACTGGTCACGAAGCTGGCCGCGATCACCGACGCCTACATCACGACGGCCAATATTGACGATGCGGCCGTTACCGCGGCCAAGATCGCCAACGCAACGATCACCGCTGCGCAGATCGCCAGTGCGACCATTACTGCGGCCAAGATCGCATCGGGCACGATCACCAATGCGCAGATCGCCAATGGCACCATAGGTTCGGTGCAAATTGCCGACGGTTCGATTACGAACGCCAAGATAGGTAGCGCGGCCATCACGACCGCAAAGATCGGCACGGCTCAGATCGACACACTGCGACTGGCGGCCGGCGCGGTGACGACGTATTCCGACTTCTCGCCCAGCGTGTCATTCGAAACGAAACAGCTTCCCCAGTGGCAATGGGGAACGCTCTGGTCTGGAAATGTCGGCAATGCGTATGCGTCCTATGCTCTCGCAACGATGTACGGGCAATATTACGCATCCGGGACTGCCGATACCTTCTGGATTCGGGTGCTCATCAACGGAACCCAGGTCTATCTTGCGAAAGTGCTATTGCCAGGTGTGCCCCTGACCGCTTCCACGGATAGTACTTTGGTGATTGGGTCATGGACCCCGCTGGGGGTCACCACCGCGTTTGGATTCAACGTCCCCGCAAATGCCTCCATTACCCTGCAGCAGGCCTCGGATGACGACAATACCATGAGCGTGTCGGTCAATTTCAACATCAACGTTTTCACAGCCTACCGATGAAAGACTACTTCGAAGTCGATGGCGATGGGCGCATCGTGTGCACCTACAGGCTTACGGACGAGGCTTTCCACGCCAATCAGCACAAGGGACTGCATCTCGGGCAGGTGGACTCATCCAAGCACTATTACCCGCGTGGCATCGTGCGCGATCGCCCGGCGCAGGCATCAACCTTGAAGGGTACGACGCTATCAGATCTTCCTGTCCCCTGCACCGTGTTGATCAATGGCACGCCGTATAAAGTGGACGACGGTACGGCAGAACTGTCGTTCAGCCAGGTCGGCAATTACCACATCGTGGTACGGGCATGGCCTTACCTTGACATGGAGTTCGACATTGAAAATCCAGCATCATGAGCCACACGGCCCACTACGCGCCGCTGCCTACCCGCCGGTCACTGACCAACTGGATGCGATCTTCAAGTTGGCAGAAGCGTTGCGGGAACAGGGAATTGCAATGCCGAAGGAGACATCCTTGTGGCTGGATAGTTGCAAGTCGGTCAAAGCGCGGTATCCTAAGTAAGGGGATGACCACCATGATTGGAGACAGCTATGCTTCGTGAGGGCTTTTACCGAGTGCAGTTCAGTGCTGCAGACTGTGGCGTTGGTATTGTGGCAGTAGAGAGTGGCCATGTGCGCGGCGGGGACGGTCAATACCTTTATTCCGGGAAGATCGATATTGATGGTCAGGCCGTTTCCACGAGACTGAAGATCAAGAGCATTGACCCGCAAGCTCCCAGCGTCTTCGGTACGCTCGGGGATTTTGCGTTGCCGCTTGCCGGCCAGGTGACAGAGGCCGGCTTTGCTCTCGCGGGCCAACCCGTTGAATCTGGTACGCAAGCCATCAGCGTTATCGGCACTTTTCTGTGCACGCTGGATTTGGACACGTAGTTTTTTACCTTCGCAAACGATGACCGCCTTCGGGCGGTTTTTTTTTGGGCAATCGCCATGCACGAGATCGAACGCATCCTCATGAACAACCTGGGTAACCGCCTCACGCCGGAGCTGGTCATCGGCCTGAATGCGGCGATCGCCCAGCAGGTGCAGCAGTTGGTCGCCGCCGAGCAGGAAAAAGCCAAGGCGGTTGACCCCGCCAAGAAGGCGCAGAAATGATCGACGCCGACCAGTGCCCGGAGTACTTCGAGTTCGCCTCGCAGCGGCTGAACGAGACATGGCAGCACGGCCCAAGCTGCAAGTGCCTGGCCAGTCTGTCCGAGGAACGGCGAATCCGCGGTGTCGTGATCTACGACAACTTCACGGAATTCAACTGCTTCATTCATGTGGCTTCTGACGGCGGGCGCCGGTTCATCAGCAAGGAATTCCTGGCCTGGACGTTCCGTATCCCGTTCCTGCAATGGAAAAAGCGACGCATCACGGCGCTGGCCCGCGCTGATAACCATCGGGTGCTGGAGTTCGATCGGGCACTCGGTTTCGTCCAGGAGGGTGTCATTCGTTGCGCCTTCGGCGATCAGGACGGCATCGTGCTGGGCATGCTCAAAGAGGAATGCCGGTACTTGACGATAGAGGTGAAGTGATGGGTGGAAAAGGTACAAGCGTTGAGGAAGATCCTCGCGTCGGGCAGGCTGCCGAGGCCAACGCGCAAGTCGCCTCGCGCGCCGAGGATCTGGCCGAGCAGCAGTGGAACTGGAACAAGAGCCTCACGGAGAAGTACGCGCCGCTCTACGAGAACCTGATCAATTCAGCGATCGACTCGCAAAATGCCTCGACACAGCAGGCCCAGGACCAATGGCAACAATACCAGAACGTCTTCCAGCCGATCGAGGATCAGTTCGCCGAGCAGGCCGCCAATTACAACTCGCCGCAAGAACAGGCCAAGCGAGAAGGACTGGCCGCGGCGGACGTGGGCTCCCAGTTCGATGCCGCCCAAGGCCAGACCGCGCGCGAGATGGGCCGCATGGGTGTCTCGCCCACATCGAGCATGGGTGCCCAGGGCATCATCGATCAGAACAATGCCGAGGCATTGGCCAAGGCCGGTGCCATCACGGGCGCCCGCAACAATGTAGAACTGACCGGGCTGCAGGCGCTGCAATCGGCGGCCCAGTTCGGGCGCAACCAGGTCGGTACCAGCATCGCGGCGGGCTCGGCTGCACTGCAGGGCGGCAATTCAGCAGCCGGCCTGATTGGAAGCCAGACCGCCCAGGGCAATGCTGAAGGCACGACTCAGGGATTACTCGGCACCTCCGTGGCGGGCAATACCTCATCCGGCAACATGCTGCTCAACCAGTGGCAGGATGAATTGCAGGCGCAGTCCAATCAGGACTCTGGGCTCGGTAGCCTGCTTGGAACATTGGGCGGGGCGGCCATCACGAAATGGTCTTCCAAGAAGCTGAAGGAAGACAAACGCCCGGTCGATGATCACGCCGCCCTGGATGGTCTCATGCAAGTCCCGGTCGAGAAATGGAAGTACAAGCCAGGCGTCTCCGATGGTGGCGAACATACCGGTCCCTATGCCGAAGACATGCACCAGCAGTTTGGTGACCAGGTAGCGCCCGACGGCAACAAGCTCGACATGGTCTCTGTCAGCGGCAAACACCACGCCGCCATCCGGGCGCTGGGGCAGGATGTGGCCGAGCTCAAGGCGAAGGTGGGCCTCGAACCGCTGCCGGTGAAGAAATCGAAGCGCAAGAAAGGGGCCACTTCATCGAGCAAATCGGATGGCGCCGGACAGGGCAGCAAGCTGCCCAATGTGCTCGATGGCGATCTGACGGCAGGATTGGTCGGTCTGACCAGCGATTAAGGAAACGACAATGGCAATTACCGGTGGTGGATTCGCGGGCGGCCTGGCCGAAGGCATCCGCAATGGCGTTGATCTGGCCAAAGAGTACGAACGCACTCAAACCCTCAAGGACTATAACGACAAACAGAAGCGCGACGCCCAGGTCGAGCAGGAGATTCGCGACAGCATCGCCCAGGCGAGCAAACCGACCCAGGGACAAGATCAGGGTTCCCCCGATCTGTCTTCCGTGCAGGCGGCGCCCTCGGTGGACCTGGGCCAGTCGATGGGCCTGGCTCCCGTGACGAGCGGACAGGCGAGCCCTTCGCCGGTTTCCGCTCCGGCTGCGCTTGCGCCTGTGCCCGTACCGTCCGGCTCCTCACCGGCGGCCGGTGTCGATGCGGCGCCCATGGCGGCCGCGACCGGCGCGGGACTTGGCGGCACGCCCGCGCTGGGCGGTGCATTGCCGCCGGCTACGAGTCAGCCAGTTGCCACGCCGGCCGCACCTGGCGCAGCGTCGGGTGCCGGTTTGGATACGGTAACTGCCGACTACAAGCTCCCCCAGCAACCCCAGGCCCAGCCAGGCCAGCGCTATTTCAGCGGGTCGGATGTGGATAGGTCGTTGGCTGGCCTCACGGCGGGCATCACCACCGCCTGGGACAAGGGGCGCCCGGACCTGGCCCTGAACATGATGGTGCAGCGCGAGAAGATAGCAGCCACCCACCGGGATCAGGCTTATGGACAAGCCATGTCGCAGTATCAGATTACTGGCGACCCGAACGCCTTTGTGCCGTTCGTCAATCACTATCTGCCGACCGGGTTGCATATCGACAGCGTCGAACCTGGCCCGAAAACGTCCAACGGCACTCAGATCTACACGCTCAAGGGTCGGGACATCACCAATGGACAGACATTTTCCCGAGCGGTGAGCGCCCCGCAGTTGCAGCAGTTCATCCAGGGCGTGGGCGACCCGGCCACGCAAAAGGCCATGTTCGCCCAGCAGGCCCATGTTGCCTACAAGGACCAGCAGGCCATTCTGGCTTCCCGACTCAAGCAGGAAGAGGAAGACAACAAACCCATCACGGTGGGCAAGGATCAGACGGCCTACAAGCTGGGCAAGGATGGTACCTACACGCCGGTTGCTTTCGGCTCGGACGCCAGTGCCACCGGTGGCGGCATGACCAAGGGCCAGATAAAGGACCTCGTGACGCAAAACAAGAACCTGGCCGGGTACGTCTTCAAGCTCAATGGCGTGAGCGATCTCAGCAGCGTCGGCACCGATCAGCGCAAAGCGATCGCCAACACCATCGCGTTGGGCGAGAACATCAATCGGCTGAATCAGGGCGAGACCCAGTTAGGCGATGCCAACACAGCTCAGCTCGCCAACGATCTGGCCGGCGGCAAGGCTTCTCTTTATCCGGTCAGGCTCAAAGGCGGCAGCGTCGGGTATGCCACGAACTATAACGGCCAGCAGGTGCTGGTACCGAATTCGGCGGTGCCGATGGTGATCCGCCAGCGATTCGAGCGCGGCGCGGCCGCCCCTGAACAGAAGTCCGATCAGAAACCCGCTCAATAAGGCAGCAACATGGCCGATACCACCGTTCTGGATAACCCGGATCAGCAGTTCGCCGATAACGTAGATGCGCGACATGATGTCGCGCGTGATGCCGCAACAGCCACGAAGTATGCGCCCATTGGTCCATCCTTCACGCTGAACCCGGAATCGTCTGCCGCGATGCCCAGCGACGCTAACGCAGCACCGACTGACCCAGCCATGGCGCGCTATGCCGACGCGCCGGCGCGGTACAAGTACCAGCCGCTGGCCGCTCCCATTTCGCTTGCGGACCTGAAACCCCAGGCGCCTGCTGGAGATTCTGGCGGAAGCTTGGCGGGCGACGTCGGTAAGACGTTGCTGGGCGGCCTCGAAACCGGTCTCGGACAGGTGGTGCGCGGTGTTGGCAAGGGTGCACAGATGATCGAGGCCGGCGCTGCCAATGCTCCGGAACTTGATCTGACTGACAGCGAAAAAGCTTCCATGGGGAAAAGCAATTCTCTGGACAGTACTGCCGATCAGTTGGAGAGCCGGGGCGCTTCGACACTGGCATCGCGCTCGCCGGTCTCGATTATGGCCGAGGAAAATTCCAGGCTGGGCGGTTCGATCACTGATCCCTCGACTTGGACTTTCGGCAAGGATCCCTCGCTGCGCGGCTACCTCATGCAAGGCGCCGACGCGCTGGGCAACATGGCCCCCGTGCTGCTTGCCACGTACATGAGCGGACCGTTGGCCCCAGTCACCGGCGGCCTGGTTGGTGGTGCGCAAAGCGCCGGTGCTGCGATCGAACAGGCTCGCGGCGCGATCTCCAGCATGGACGATGCCACGCTCGAGAAGCAGTCCAAGGTCTATCGCAAGGCCCTCGCGGCTGGTGCGAGCAAGAAGGATGCCCGCCAGCAAGCCACCGAGGCGGCTGAGAACTGGGCGGCCGCAGTAACCGCGCCTGTGGGTGCTGTAGGCGGCGCGCTGACCGGCAAGATCCTCTCGCCTGGCGGTCGCATTCTTGGCGAAAGCGGGATCCTGGGCCAGTCTCTGGGCCGGGCCGGGCTCTCCGGTACCGAACAGGCGCTGCAGAACGTCGGCCAGGGCATCGCGACCGAGGCCGGCATCAACAAAGGAGCCGGCACCGACCGGGATGTGACGGCAGGGTCTTTCGGGAATGCCGTCACCGGGTTCGTTGCCGGTGCTGTGCCGGGGGCCCTGCATGGTGCGGTCGAAGGCGTGCGTACGTCAAAGATTCCGGTTGCGGATAGCGTACAGCCCAGTGACATCACGTTCAAGGGCAAGCCGTTCATTTCGCTGCAAGCGGCGCGCGCGGCCGCTGCGAAGGCCGGAGACGGTGCGCAGGTTATGCGCTTTGGCAACCGATTCATCGTGCGCCGCCCGACAACCCCCGGCGAAGAACTGGTGGGCGCACTGGGAGAACAGGCTGGCCAGGCGCCAGAGGAGGGAGGTGCCGCTGCGCCAACTGGACAGGGCTCGGGCATGCCGGACAATGTGGATGTGCCGACCGCACAGCGCCAGGCGGCCAGTCAGGCAAAACCCGACGGAACCGCCTCAAGCACTTCCACGCCCGCCGAGTTTTCCCAGGGGGATCAGGTCTACGTCAGCCAAAACGGCCGCTCCATGCCCGTGGAATTCGTGGGCTACGAGCAGAATGCAGCCAGCGGAAACAACCCGGAGCGCCTGGCCAGGATCAAGACGCCTGACGGTCGAGGTCGTTTCGTGCGCGCAGGCGACCTGACTGCCGAGCCAGCCCCCACGCAAGCCAGTGAACCGGCTCAACTGACAGGCCCCGCATCCAAGGCGCCGCTCGCCGGGCCGGCCAAACGGCCGGCGTTGCCCGCGCCGGACAACGTCACGGCAGCTGGTGACGGCTTCATCGCCCGGCCGACGTTCAATATTCCTGAAAACGCCCCGCGCGGCATCCGCAACAATAACCCGGGCAACATCGAGAAGGGCGCGGGCTTCCAGGGGGAAACGGACGGCAACGATTCGCGCTTTGCCACGTTCAGCACGCCGGAGCAGGGTATTCGAGGGCTGGCGGTCAACCTGCTGGCCTACCAGGACCTGCACGGCCTGAACACGGTGGCAGGCATCATCAACCGCTGGGCGCCAGCGAGTGAGAACAAGACCGGTGCCTACATCGCAGCGGTGTCCAAGGCGTTGGACGTCAAGCCCGATGAGGCTGTCGACCTGCACGACCCGACCGTGCTGGCCCACCTGACTGCGGCGATTATCCACCACGAAAACGGCGTGCAGCCCTATCCCGGGGAGATGATCCGTACCGCCGTGGATTCCGCCATCTCCGGGCGCGCGCTACCCAAGGCATTGCCAGCACCCACGGTGGCGGTCGACTCCGGCGGCCACGCGATGACGGCCGATCAGCGCACGCAAGCTGGCCAGGATGTGGCCGCCGAGCGCCAGCGTCTCGACGAGTTGGGACTGACCACCGATGTGGCCGAAGCAGCGAAGAACCATCCAGCCACGCTTGAGGCGGCTTTCCACGAAGCCCAGACCTCGCCCAAGAACGATTTACCCGAGCCCACGGACGCCCAGAAGGAAGCAGGCAATTACAAGCTCGGCCATGTCCGGATCGGCGGTCTGGACATTTCCGTTGAGAATCCGGAAGGTTCGACCCGCTCAGGCGTGGATGCCGACGGCCGGCCATGGTCGAACACCATGCGGTCGCACTACGGCTACATCCGCGGCACGCTCGCGCGCGACGGCGACCACATCGACGCGTTCGTCAAACCCGGCACGTCCTCTGATTATGAGGGGCCGGTGTACGTGGTCGACCAGACCGATCCCACCTCAGGCGCCTTCGACGAACACAAGGTGATGATCGGCTATGGCTCCCAGCGTCAAGCGGAGGCCGCATACCGGGAGAACTACACCAAGGGCTGGCAGGGAATGGGCGCGATCACGCCCATGGAGATGCCGGCGTTCAAGACGTGGCTCGACAGCGGCAAGACGAAAAAGCCAGTGGCTGAGCTGGCGGAGCCCCAGCCGAAGGCGCCGGAAGAGAAAGCCGGCCAGCCGGTGCCCCAGGAAACCGGTTTGGGCTCGATTGCCACCGATACCGTCAAACCCAACGGCAAGGGCTGGCTCTCTCGGTCTGCCGCCCAGAAGGTGGCTGACGAGTCCGGTGGCGTGGTGGTGCCGCAAGGTGATCGCTTCGTGATCAAGCGGCAGCCGCCCGAAAAATCGTTGTCGGATGCCTTCGGGGATCCGACACCAGCCAATGACTTGGCTCGGGCCACCGATGCGCCTGTGCGCGGCATTGGCCAGGCGCTGCAGGACGTGGCGCCGGTTTGGGCAAAGATGCGCGCCAAGACCGGCGGCACATTGGATATCACGCCCAAGGTGCAAGAGGCGGCGGCGATGGTGCAGCGCGCCCACGAGTCGGGGCGCCCGCTTTCCTCGCTGATGCTCAACGGGGAGGTTCGACCCGATCCCGTTACGAAAGGGGTGTTGCGTCTCTTCTACAAGGGTAGCGATTTCACGACTCCGCGCAGTCGCCAGGCGGTGCGCCACGCGCTCTCCGAGTATGCAAAGCTTGCCCAGTCGGCAAAATCGGGCAAGAATGGTGCCCAGGGCGCGCCTTCTGATCCGGAAGGCATGCTGGAGACCATTCATGAACGACAACGACAACTCGAACGACGTGCCACCGCCCAGCAGCCCGGCGGAAATCGTCCTGCTGCAGGTGCTCAAGAAACTGGCGGTGGACGACAACGATCCAGAACTGGCGGCGTATCTGGACGAGCAGACCAAGCCAGCCAACGATCCGAAAGCGTAGGCACCGAGCAGCCTGCGGGCGAGGCCCGAAAAAAGCAAGCCCCTCTCGAAAGCCGCAGCACACAGCCGCAACGGCCCACCAAAGGCTTTGCTAAGGAAATCCAGGATCAGGCCGACCAGATCATGGCCAAGCTGCCCGGGGCCCATGCGCTTGACGTGCACGTGGTGAACCGCACAGCCGAAGTGCCGGAATCCTACGAGCCGTCTATGCACGCCGAGGGCGTCTACTATCCGTCCAAGGGTGGGGGCCGCATCTACCTGGTGGCCGATAACCTGCGCAGTCTGGACCGAGCCCGTCAAGTGTTGGCCCATGAGGTGGTCGGTCACTACGGCATGGAAGCATTGCTGGGCGATCGCTTCGCCGACGTGCTGGCCGACGTCCAGCGCCTGACGGCGGTACCGGATGGCGCGGAACTGGGCGTCCAGCGTCCGGGCGACAAATATTACGCCACGCTCGATGCCGTAAAGCGAGACTATCCGGAGTACTCGTCAGAGAACCAGGCGCGCGAAGTGCTGGCCAGGATGGCCGAAACCGGCGTGCGCCCGCATTTCATGCAGCGCGTCTACGGCCTCATTCGCAAATTCCTGCGAGGCCTGGGCCTCGATGGCCACTACAGCGCGGCCGAGATCAAGAACATGATCATCGACGCGGCCAAGCGCCTGCGTAGCGCCACGCCCGAGGAAAGCCGGGCCGGCGTCCTGGGTGCGGCCGAATCGCTACGGCGCGCGGAATCGCGGCGCGCGCCGTCCACGGTGGACATGCCGGACGTGGTGATCGGTCAAAAGATGGGTGCCGCCGGCACGCATGCCGATTACAAAGCGGCCAAGGCAGGCGACACGCACGCAGCCATCCGCTTGGTCAACGATCTGGTCACGCCAGAGGTCGTGGACCGGGTACGGCAGGAAATTGGCGGTCAGGACGTGACACTTGTGCCTGTCGTCGCGATAGAGTCCACCGGCCATAACAAAATTCCCATGGCAGTCGCCCAGCGCCTTGGTCATGATCTTGGCTTGAAGGTGGACGAGGGGGGCATATATCAGGCGGTCCGGGCCAAGCGCAGCGCCCTCGGTGGCCTTGATCGTCTCTTCCGCTATCCGGAATTCGACGGCCACGTGGAGCCGGGCAGGAAGTACTTTCTTGTCGATGACACCCTCACGCAGGGCGGCACGTTCGCCGCGCTGGCCGACCATATCCGACGCGGTGGCGGCCAGGTAGTAGGCGAGTTTTCTTTGACCGGCAAGCAGTACAGCCGTACACTACGCCTGTCCCCCGACACACTGGCTCAAGTCCGAGAACGCTATGGCGACCTTGAAAACTCATTCCGCGAAGCAACCGGGCGCGGCTTCGATGGCCTCACCGAATCCGAGGCACGATACCTCGTCAAACATGACTCGCCTGACACCATCCGAAATCGCATCCTTGCAGAAGGACATGCGCGAGTCGGCGACCGAAATGCGAAAGGCCTTCCGCCAGAAGTAACGCCAGAATCTGACAGACAAGCCCCTCCCAGCGAGGGGCTTTCTTCTGGTGACATCACAAAACCGAACGGAAAAGGCTGGCTCACCCGCGCGCAGGCCCAGAAAGTGGCCGATGAGCATGGCAATGCCGACGTCGTGCGTGTGGGCGATAGGTTTGTGGTGCGGCCGCGCAAGCCCGGCGAGCCGCCCATGGAATCCCGTGCTGCCACCGCTGACGACGTTCCCTCTGACAAACCCGAGAAAGAACCTCGATTCCGCGGCGACGTCCAGCGTCCCGGAGAAAACCTTTCGAAGATTGAGCAGAAGCTGCGCCAGCGCGCCATGGCCAAGATCGGTGCATTCTCCGAAATCGAGCCTGTGCGGGAACGGCTGAACAAGTTGGCCGATAACTGGCGGGCGAAATCCATTCAGGGGATTTTCGACCAGTTCGCGCCCCTCAAGAAGCTCAACCCGGTCGCCTACATGCAGGCGCGCCTCTCGAAGGGCACCGATGGGGCGGTGGAAGCGCTCTTCAAGGCCGGCTCGGTGAAGCTCACCGATGGCGCCCTGGACGTTGGGGATAAGAATGGTGGCCTGGTCAAGATCCTCTCTGGTCTGGGCGGCGAGCACGATCACTGGCTGGCCTGGATCGCCGGCAACCGCGCCAAGCGCCTGATGGCTGAAGGCCGCGAAAACCTCTTTACGCCGCAAGACATCGACACCCTGACCGGCCTGGACCGAGGCCGCATGGCCGACGGTCGCAGCCGCAAGCAGGTCTACGACAAGGCGCTCAAGGAATTCAACGCGCTGCAGCACTCGGTGCTGGACGTGGCCGAGAAAGCGGGCCTCATCGACGGCGAGACCCGGCACTTGTGGGAAAACGAATTCTACGTACCGTTCTACCGGGTGATGGAAGAAGACCAGACCGGGCTGCTTGGGCCCGGCCAGGTCGGGGGCTTGGTGGGCCAGTACGCGTTCAAGAAGCTCAAGGGCGGACAGGAACGGCTGGGCGACCTGCTGGGCAACACGCTGGCGAACTGGTCACATCTGCTCTCGGCCTCGATGAAGAACCTGGCCGCCCAGGAAGCCATGCGCTCGGCCGTGGATATGGGCATTGCCGAAAAAGTGCCATCAGCCACCAAGGGCAGCGTGCGCATCATGGTCAAAGGCCATGAGCAGCATTTCATGGTGCATGATCCCCTGGTGCTGGACGCCTTGACCGCTCTGCACTTCACAGGGTTCAGCGGCCCGATAGTCAAGGCGATGAGCAAGTTCAAGCACATGCTCACCACGGGCGTGACGATCAGCCCCACCTTCCGGTTGCGCAACCTGGCGCGCGACACGATCTCGGCCATCTCGGCCAATGACCTGTCCTACAACCCCGCACGCAACCTGGTCGACGGCTGGAAGGCCACCGACAAGGAATCCTCCACGTACCAGCGCTTGCTGGCCGGGGGCGGTTCGATTCGCTTCGGTCTGCTCAACGATGGCGATCAGGCCACGCACGCCAAGCGACTCATCGAGGCCGGTGCCGATGATGGCCAGATCCTGAACAGCCACGCGAAGGTCAAGCGGGCGTTCGCCAAGGCCTGGGAGTGGTATCTGGAAACCGGGGATCGGGCAGAAACCGTCAACCGGGCCGCGATCTATGACCAGGCAATCAAGAATGGCAAGAGCCACCTCGAAGCCAGTTACGCGGCACGGGACCTGCAGGACTTCACCGCGGGCGGCAAGTTCGCCTCGGTGCGCCTGCTCACCCAGGTCGTGCCGTTCTTCAATGCCAGGCTGCAGGGCATGTACAAGCTCGGGCGGGCCGCCCACGACGATCCGCGCCGCTTCATGGCGGTCACCGGCGCCGTGGGCCTGGCTTCGGCCGCCTTGTTTCTGGCCAACCGCAACGATCCGGACTACCAGCAACTGCCAGATTGGGTGCGCAACAATTACTGGGTCACCAAGCTGCCCGGCTCGGACAAGTTCTACTACATCCCCAAACCCTTCGAGGTGGGCGCCATGGGCTCGGTCATCGAGCGCTTGACGGAGCTGGCCGTCAGCGGCGACGATTATCAGGCCAAGGATTTTGCCAACACGCTGCTGGCACTGGTGTCGAGTCAGCTTTCCATGAACCCGATTCCGCAGGCGATCCGTCCGGCCATGGGCGCCGCCTTCAATTACGACGACTTCCGCGAGCGCGACATTGACAGCGACGCTCAGATGAAACTGCCTGCCGGCGACCGCTATACCGCCCGAACGAGCGCAGGAGCGGTGCTGGCCGGCAAGGTCCTGCACGTCTCGCCACAGCGCCTGGAATACATGCTCAAGGGCTATTTCGGCTGGCTGGGCATCCAGGCACTGAACGTTGCCGATCTGGCCGCACGTCCCTTTACCGATATGCCGTCCAATCCTCAACGGGACATGTCACGCATCAACAACTGGTTCATGGTGGGCGATTTCGTCAAGGAGGCCGGTGGCAGTTCGAGCAAATACACCCAGCGCTTCTACGACATGCAGCGAGACCTAGACCAGGTGTATGCCGCCTATTCGGAGGCGCGCAAGGTCGGTGACATCGAAAGGGCCCAGGAGCTGGCCGGCGACGATCAGATGAAGCTGCGGCCCCTGTATCATGCCGCGGCCAAGCAGATTCAGCGCATCAACCAGCGGATCAAGCAGATCGACAACGATACGACAATGAGCGTACAAGACAAGGACGCGCTGCGTGATGCCTTATATCAGCGGCGCAACCGGATCGCCATGATGGTCGACGAGCGGGGCAGGGCGCAGCAGTAAACTATCCGCTGAATTACGAGGGAGTGGGGCTGTGGGCGCGAAGGACTGGGAACAAAAGAACGAGTGGTACTGGCAGGGGCCCGATGGTTGGACGATATGCAGGGTCATCACGCCGGGGCACGTAGAGCGCTTCGCAATCTGGAGGCCGAATGGCCCGGAATGGGAAGACCTGGTACCCAGTCTTGCGGGCGCCATCAAGCGACACGCCGAACTCATTTCTTGATGGGCTCGGCGCTGTCAGCACCCTGATAGCGAGAATTACCCACCGCTCGCGTCACTTCCCACCACTGAAACGCCGATTCCGGTCGCGGCGTCGAGAGCAGATCAAGCACATCGTTGGTGCCTGTGTCCGGATCCAGCCATGCCCGCGCGTTATCCGGCGTCAGGCACACCGGCCGACGGTCGTGAATATCGACCATGCCGCCCGCGGCATCATCAGTCACGATCGCAAAACCAGTCTCCTTCGAAGTTTCCTGGCCAGATTTCCATGCGGATATGCCGGCCATCAATATAGGCTGCGCATCTTTTGCGCAAATAAACCAGGGCTGTTTGTCACCTTTTTCGCCGGTCCATTCGTACCAGCCGCGGGCCGGCACGAGCACCCGGCGTTCTAGCAGAGGCTTCCAGAATCCTGACCCCTTGAGAACGGTGTCGAGCCGGGCATTGCTGACCGGCCCGCGTTTGTACCAGACCGGCTTGTATCCCCAGAAAACCCTGTCGACCGTCAGCGTCCCGCCGGCATCATGCAGGACAAGAGGCGTCGTGCCGGGAGGGACGTTGAATTTCAAGCGAGTGCCGGGTTGCGGCCGCCAGAAGACGTCCCAATCGACTTTTACGAAGAAATTCTCAAGGTCGACATCCTGGCTGATGCGTCCGCACATAATTATTACTCCGCGGGCTCGGCCCGGTAAACAACCCAGTACCAATTTCCGCGCTTATGCCGATTGTTGTACTGCCGACGCGCGAATAGCCGGACCGTACCAGCGTAGTCAGCGTCAATTACGACTTCGTAGGGCCGGTCTTCTGCAGCCTCCGGATCGGGTAGCATAGCGATGCCATCGGCCACAAATTGGCCGGGTACTTGCGCAAGGATGCCGTTGTCTTCGTCCATGGCGGTGTTTTATCACGGAACGCTCTCACAAAAGAATGCGCGAGTTTGGGTCCGGTTGGGATTCTGGATGGTCGATTTTCCAACATACTGATATTCCAGCGTTCTTGACTCCCTTACAAGGCGTAGGTCACAGGTTCGAACCCTGTAGCACCCACCAATAAAAAAGCAATAGAATCAGGCGTTTGGAACGATCCAAGCGCCTTTTTCTTTGCTGTTTAACCAACCAGAATGGG
>Ga0164242_10002399_pt1 | contig 21686 bp, 16 predicted proteins | sample OricomgcompostMG_FD_108783 | JGI IMG/M metagenome (GOLD analysis project Ga0164242, IMG submission 108783) | Miracle-Growth compost microbial communities from Emeryville, California, USA - Original compost - Miracle growth compost (MG) ... | reverse complement strand
TGTTCTTCAGACGTTGCAAACACGTGACCATGGTTTTGGGGGCCTATAGGACCATAAATCCATGCAGCGCGTCTCCGACCCCTTGAAAAGGGACCAAGCCGCATGAGGATCGGTGACGTTCCCGACGTCTCTCCCCGTGCTTCGTGACGTTCCCGGCGTCTTCGTCACGGAATCGGCCTTCCGGAGGCCTCTCGTGGAGAGACCTCGGGCGGAAGTGTGGAGTTCGTGGCGGACCTGTGACCTCGTGTCCGATCCGTGCCTTCTTCCCGGCGCGGACGTGTCGAACCCTCGGCGTCTTCCCTTCGTCTCCCTCACGTCCCGGGCGTCTCGTGGCGGCCACAGCCTGCCCCGGCCGCCACGAGACGCCCGGGACCGCCACTCGGACGGCCGCAACCGCCGCGAACCACGGCCCGCGCGTCAGTTGAGCGCGCTGAGGCCGGCGATGATGACGGAGGCGGCGCGGATGAGGCGGGCCTCGAAGTCGAGCAGGGAGTGGCCGAGGCGGGGTTCTTCCTCGTAGAGGCGGACGAGGGGCTCGGGTGGGGTGGCGATCTGGAACATCGCGCCGGCGAGGAGGGAGACGTAGGCGACGACCTCGAAGCGCTCTTCTTCGCTGAGGTCGGGGAGCGGGCCGGCGAGGGCACGGGCCACCGTTTCGACCGCGCCGACCGAGGTTTCCTTGTAGGCGCGGACGGCGTCCATCGAGGCGTGGCGCTCGAGGTTGAGGGCCGCGTGCGGCAGCAGGTCGCAGAGCAGCGGCCGGGAGACGAAGCTGCGCGCCAGGGTCGCCGCGACCGCCTCGCCGTCGCCGACCGCGATCTCGCCGAGCGCCCCCGTCACCTCGGCTTCCCAGTCGCGCCATTCGCGGGCGGTCAGCTCGAGGAAGATCTGCTCGCGGGTCTCGAAGTAGCGCAGCAGCGCCGACTTGTGGATACCGACGGCGCGGGCGATGTCGGAGAGGGAGACGGCGCGGACGCCGTCCCGGCGGGCCAGCTCGGCGGCCGCGGCGAGGATCGCCTCGCGCCGCTGCTCCTTCTGCTCGGGACGGCGGGCGCGCTGGAAGGACTCGGTTGCCATGTCCCCCAGCGTATCTAACGCAACGGTGGTATCTTAAATAACGCAACGTCGTTCTCTTATTTCAAGGAGCCCAAGATGCCCGCCGATTCCCGCACCGCCGCCGCGTCCGAAGGGACGCGGCCCACCGTCTTCTTCGTCACCGGCTCGAGCCGCGGCCTCGGCCGCGCGATCGCCGCGGCCGTCCTCGCCGCCGGCCACCAGCTTGTCGCCACCGCCCGCCGGCCCGAGCAGCTCGACGACCTCGTCGCCGCCCACCCCGACCAGGTCCTCGCCCTCGCCCTCGATGTCACCGACGCCGCCGCGGCGGCGGCCGCGATCGCCGCCGGGCGCGAGCGCTTCGGCCGCATCGACGTCGTCGTCAACAACGCCGGCTACGCCAACCTCGCCGCGATCGAGGACATCGACCCCGACGACTTCCGCGCCCAGGTCGACACCAACCTCTTCGGCGTCGTCAACGTGACCAAGGCGGCGCTGCCGGTGCTGCGCGAGCAGGGCGGCGGCCACGTCATCCAGGTGTCGTCGATCGGCGGCCGCCTCGCCACCGCCGGCCTCTCCGCCTACCAGTCGGCGAAGTGGGCGGTCGGCGGCTTCTCCAGCGTCCTCGCCGCCGAGGTCGCGCCGCTCGGCATCAAGGTGACGGTGCTCGAGCCGGGCGGGATGCAGACCGACTGGGCCGGGTCGTCGATGACCGTGCCGCCGATCTCCGAGCCCTACCAGCAGACCGTCGGCCAGATGGCGGCGATGCACGACTCGGGCGGCGTCGCCCTCGGCGACCCGGCCAAGGTCGCCCAGGTCGTCCTCCAGGTCGCCGCGATGGACGAGCCGCCGCTGCGCCTGATCCTCGGCAGCGAGGCCTACGCCTACGCCGGCGCCGCGGCCCGCGCCCAGGCCGAGTCCGACGAGCGCTGGCACGACCTCACGGTCTCCACCGACCGCGACGACGCCACCGACGCTGACCGCGACCCGCTCGGGGCCACGGCCTAGCGATCGCTCAGGATTGTCTGTGTCGAGTTTTGGTTGCTGAGCAACGGAAACTCGACACGGAGATCCTTGACCAGTCCCGCGCGCCCTACGGGGCGGCGCGGATCAGTTTCTTGTTGACGAACTCGTCGGCGCCGAAGTTGCCGAGCTCGCGGCCGAAGCCGGAGCGCTTGAAGCCGCCGAAGGGCAGCTCGGGGCTGTCGGCGCCGACCAGGTTGATGTAGACCATGCCCGCTTCGATCTGGTTGGCGACCCGGTCGGCCTGCTCCTTGTCGGTCGTCATCAGGTAGGAGCCGAGCCCGAACGAGGTGTCGTTGGCGAGCGCCACCGCCTCCTCCTCGGACGTGACCTTGTAGACCTGCGCGACCGGGCCGAAGAACTCTTCCTGGGAGGCCTCGGAGCCTTTCTCGATCCCGGCGAGGATCGTCGGTTCGAAGAAGTTGCCGTCGCGCTTGCCGCCGGTGACGACTTCCGCCCCCGCCGCGACGGCGCGGTTGACCTGGTCCTCAAGCCGGTCGGCCGCGGTCTTCGAGGAGAGCGGGCCGACCGCGGTGTCGGCGGAGGTCGGGTCGCCGGGCTTCGCCCCCTCGAGCTGCTGCTTGAACGCGGCGAGGAATTCGTCGTAGTACTCGTCCTTGACGATGAACCGCTTCGCCGCGTTGCAGGACTGACCGGTGTTGTCGAGGCGCGCTTCGGCGGCCTGCTCGGCGACGGTGCCGATGTCGTCGGCGCCGAGCACGATGAACGGGTCCGAGCCGCCCAGCTCGAGCACGACCTTCTTCAGGTTGCGGCCGGCGATCTCGGCGACCGCCGCGCCCGCCCGCTCGGAGCCGGTCACCGACACCCCGTGCACGCGCGGGTCGGCGATCACCCACTCGATCTGGTCGTTGGTCGCGTAGATGTTGTTGTAGACGCCCGCGGGCGCGCCGGCGTCGTCGTAGATCTTCTGGATCGCCGCGGCCGATTCCGGGCACTGCGGCGCGTGCTTGAGCAGGATCGGGTTGCCGATCACGATGTTGGGACCGGCGAAGCGGGCCACCTGGTAGTAGGGGAAGTTCCACGGCATGATCCCGAGCAGGGTCCCGAAGGCGCTCCGCCGGACGATCGCGGTGCCGTCGCCGCCGAAGTGCCTGACCCCTTCGTCGGCCATGATTTCCTCCGCGTTGTCGGCGTAGAAACCGTAGATTTCGGCGGCGAAGTCGACCTCCATCAGGGCCTGCTCGACCGGCTTGCCCATCTCCCGGACGATAATCGCGGCGAGCTCCTCGCGGCGCTCGGAGTGCAGGTCGGCGACCTTGCGGATCAGCGCGCCGCGCTCGGCCGGGGTGGTAGAGGGAGTCCAGGTGCGGTATGCGTCGTCGGCGCGCGCGATCGCCCCCCGCAGCTCGTCGTCGGTGATCGTCGGGTACTCCTTGATCGTCTCCCCGGTGGCGGGATTGACTACGGCGTAATCGCTCATCTGGCTTCCCTCGCGAATCGAAGTTTGCGGTTCCTCAAACCTAATACCCGGGCGAAGGCGCCGGGACTGCCTCTGCCGCTACGGCGTACCGGCGGGCGTCGTCTCTGCCGCGCGGGCGGGGTCGCGGCTCCACTGCGACCAGGAGCCGGGGAAGAGGCGGCCGCGGCCGAGCCCGGCCTGCTCCATCGCCAGCAGGTTGTGGCAGGCGGTGACGCCGGAGCCGCAGTAGGAGATGACCTCGGTGGCGTCGTCGAAGCCGAAGCGGGCCCGCAGCTCCGCGCGCGGGAGTACGTGGCCCGAGTCGTCGAGGTTCTCGCGGCAGGGGACCGAGAGGGCGCCGGGGATGTGGCCGGCGCGCGGGTCGACGCCGTCGGGTTCGCCGAGGTAGCGCTCGCGCTGGCGGGCGTCGATCAGGACCGGCGCGTCGAGGCGCTGAGCGTCGTCGGCGACGGAGTCGTCGCTCGATGCCGCGAGCCGCGCGGATATGTCGGCGACCTCCTCGACCGACGCGAGCCGGTCGGCGGGCCACTCGCGCGCGGTGAAGGCGGCGGGCGCGCGGACGGCCGGGGCCGTGGCGAGCTCCCCGTCCCAGGCGGCGAGCCCGCCGTCGAGCAGCGCCGCCTCGTGCCCGGTGGCGCGCAGCATCCAGACCAGGCGCGCCGCGATCACGCCGCCCGCGTCGTCGTAGGCGACGACGGTGTCGTCGTCGCCGATCCCGAGCGCCCCCATCGCCGCGGCGAAGTCGGTGGGCTCGGCGAGCGGATGGCGCCCCGCCACGGCCGGGTCGGCATGGCGGGTGAGGGCGGTGTCGAGGTCGACGAAGACGGCGCCGGGGATGTGGCCGGCGTCGTAGGCGTCGCGCCCGGAGCGCCCGTCGAGGTACCAACGGCAGTCGGCGAGGACGACCGCGTCGAGGTGGGAGCGCAGCCAGTCGATGGAGACGAAGGGATCGATCATGGCGAGCGATGATGCCGGCCGGCCGACGTGCGCGCCCCCATATACGTGGACTACGGCGAGCGCCTGACGATCGGGGCGCGGACCTTCGTCAACTTCGGCCTCGTCGCGCTCGACGTGTCGCCGATCGCGATCGGCGACAACGTCTGGCTCGGCGGCGGCGCGATCGTCCTCCCCGGGGTGAGGATCGGCGACGACAGCGTGATCGGCGCGGGCGCGGTGGTGACCAAGGACGTCCCGGCCGGCGTCGTCGCGGCCGGCAACCCGGCGCGCGTCGTCCGCGAGCTCTGACCCGCCGCGCCGCCGAGCGTTCGCACTTCCCCGCGCTATCCGCGGCCTTCTGCGCACGCTCGGGAGTGGCGCGCCGCTAGGGTCCGCGGCTTGGCGCGCCCCTACCTCCTCGCCCAGCTGTCGGACCTCCACCTCGGCAAGGCGCCGAAGGACGGGGTCGACCCGACCGCGTCGCTGGAAGCGGTGCTGGCCGGGCTGGCGCGGCTGCCGAACCCGCTCGACGCGATCGTCGTCACCGGCGACCTCACCCACCACGGCAGGCGCAAGGAGTACCGGCTCGCCCGCGAGCTGCTCGACGCCACCGGCCTGCCGGTCCACGCGATGCCGGGCAACCACGACGACCGGGCGAAGCTGCGCGAGGCCTTCGCGGTGCCCGGCGAGGGCGACGCGCCGGTCGACTACGAGGTCGACCTCGGCCCGCTCGCCCTGGTCGTGGTCGACTCGACCGCGCCGGGCGAGGAGGAGCCGGGGCGCTTCGAGCCCGCGCAGCTCGAGTGGCTCGACCGCACCCTCGCCGCCCTCGGGGAGAAGCCGACGATCCTCGCCATGCACCACTCGCCGCTGCCGACCGCGATGCCGGGCTGGGACGGCGCCAACCTGATCCCGGCCGAAGACCGCGCCCTCGCCGAGGTCGTTGCCCGCCACCCCCAGGTCCGGGTGATCATCGGCGGCCACCTCCACCGCATCGCCACGGCGACCCTCGCCGGCCGCCCCGTCCTCTCCGGCCCGAGCACCTACCTCCAGGCCCGCCCCGACTTCGACGCCGAGACGGTCGAGATGTACACCGGCGCCCCCGGCTTCGCCCTCCACGCCTGGGGCAACGGCGACCTCTCCAGCCAGGTCGAGATCCTCCCCGCCACCTGACCCTCAGGCTTCCGCGGCGACGAGGTCCCAGACCCGCGCCGACGCCGACGAGCGGGAGCGGACGCCGAGCTTGCGGAAGGAGTTCTGGACGTGCTTCTCGGCGGTGCGGGTGGAGATCCCCAGGGTGGTGGCGAGGTCGGCGTTGGAGCGACCGCGGGCGAGCAGCGACATCACGTCGGCCTCGCGCCGGGTGAGGCCCGCGGTACGCAGGGCGGTGCCCAGGGCCTCGGTGCCGACGGCGGTGCGGAGGCTCTCGAAGGCGACGGCGTTGCGGTAGCTCTGGATCAGGTAGGGCCGGGCGGCGTTGAGGAGGTCGCGGTCGGCGTCGTCGAAGTCACCCGAGTGGCCGCGGCGGCTGAGGGCGATGCCGAGCATGCGGGGCGGCTCCTGCGGGAGGGTGAAGGCGAGCTGGTACTCGAGGCCGATCAGCCCGTAGAGGCGGCGGTAGAGGTCGGTCGCGTGGAACTCCTCGGGCCCGATCATCTCCGAGAGCCGGCGGGCTGATCCGTTGCGGCTCTCGAGCATGAAGAGGAGCAGCGGGTTCTGGTGCATGTAGCGGCCGAAGAGCTCGTGCAGCTCTTCCGGCAGTTCGGGCTCGACCAGCTCCCAGTGGTCGCCCCCGGACACCGGCGGCACCTCGTTGATCGACACCCAGTCGCAGGAGATCGCGCGTTTCAGCGCGGCGAAGACGCCGACGCGGAACTCGTCGAGGTCGAGCAGGCCGTGGGTGTCGCCGATCAGTTCGAGCAGGCGCGGGTCGGGAGGGCTCATGGCGATCAGGATCTTCTACGTGGTCATTACGTAGGTCAAGTCGCCAGGTCGAGGTGCCGCGTCTAGCGTGCCGCCGCGCCTCGTCCGAGCGGCCCGGACTCCTTCCGGGATTCGACCGAAAGGAACACGTGAAACCTCGTCTATCTCTCTTCCGCCGGCCCGGCCACGGACGACGCGAACCGTTCGGCAAGGCCGGCCTCGTCCTCGCCTGCTGCGCCATCGTCCTCGCCACCACCGGCGCCGCCTTCGCCGCCGGCCGACTGACCGGCCCGGAGAAGGCCGAAGTCGGGAAGATCGCCGCCAAGGTGGCGAAGAAGACCGCCGGCAAGCCGGGCCCGGCGGGCAAGCCGGGGCCCGCCGGCAAGACCGGGGCGACGGGACCCGCCGGCCCGACCGGCCCCGCCGGGCCGACCGGGAGCGCCGCCGCCTACGCCACCGTCGCCCCCGGCACCAGTGGCATGACGTTCAAGATCAACAGCGGCTTCTCCGGCTCGCCGACCAATCCGTCGCCGGGAATCACCTGCCTCCCGGCCCCGGTTGCCGCGCCGCTCGCGCTGACCCTGCAGACCCCCGGGTTCATCACCCAGGCCGCGCCGAACCAGTGCGGCGGTGGAAGCAACGACGAGGTGGTCACCTACAACACGGGGGGCGCACCGGAAAACCTGCCGTTCAACGTCATCGTCCCCTAGCGCGGAGGAGCCGGCAGAAAGCGGGGCCTCCGGTTAAGGAGGCCCCGCAATGTCGCTTCTCGAAAGTCGCCCGGATCCGTTCCGGACTGCCCCACGTTCCTCCCGGGGGTCGCGCGACCGTAACGGCAGGGCGGATGAAAGTCCGTTCGGTCAACGATCATGACGCAAATCATGCTTGCCCGTTTGGAGGAATTTGATCGTCTATAAGCGGACGAGGCGCGAGGCGTGGCGGACGCCGACCGGGCTGGTGAAGCGGACCCAGACGCCGACCGTCGCGCTGCCCCGCCGGCGCAGGGCGCGGGCCGCCGGGCTGGCCGCCTTGGCCCTCACCCCGATCCGGTAGTCGCCGGCGAGGTCGGCGACGACGCTGACGGTGCGGACCGCGGGCCCGCTCAGCCGCAGCGTCCCCGGCCCGCCGACGCCGACCAACACCGTCGCCCCGCCGCCGGCGTGCCCGTGGACGGCGAGGATGCGAACCCTTCCGCTCGCGGGGGTCGGGGCCGCAGCCTGGGACGGGACCGGCGAGACGGCTGCCGGCGGCGGGCCGGCGGACGGGGTCGGCTCCGGCGTCGCGTCGGTCGGGGGCGTGGTCGTGGTGGTCGTGGTCGACGTCCCGCCGCTCGGAGCGGGCGGCACGACCACCTCGGCGGCCGCTTCGTAGACCGCCCGCGCGGCGCTGCCGAAGTAGGCGCCGTAGAGGTGTTTCGGGTCGCTTTCGTAGTAGTAGTCGGTGAGCGAGACGACGGTCGGCGACGCGCTCGGCCCGATCGTCCAAGGACCGCCGCTGGCGCCGGCGGTGAAGTCGCTGGCGATCTTGATCGGCGCCGGGGAATAGGCGAAGTCGGACCCCGCGTAGGCCGACGTGTTCGAGTAGAGGACCTCGCCGTCGTAGGGAGCCAGGCCGGGGTAGCCCCACTGCGTGTAGGTCCCTTCGCGCCCCGCTTCGAAGCCGATCGCGAGGGCGCCGACCGTCGCCTCGACGCTCAACCCGGTCGCCGCGCTCGGGGCGAGCACGAGCATCGCCAGGTCGCCCCCCTCGTCGGGCCTGACGCCGCCCGCGGTCTCGGTCCATTCCGGCGTCGTCACCCAGCCGGTGGCGGCGAACGACCCGTAGGGCTCGACCCCCTCCCGGTAGCCGGGGATGAAGGCGACCGAGCGCGCGACGGCGCCCGTTTCCGGGTCGATCACGCAGTGGCCCGCGGTCAGCACGACGTCGCCCTGGGGCGAGTCGATCACGCTCCCCGAGCACTGGTACGCCTCGATGCTGCCGTCGATCAGGTAGGTGCCGTAGACGATGCCGTTGGCGCGGTTGGGGAAGAGCGTCGGTTCGCCGGTGTCGGTGCCTTCGCGGACCGCGGACGTCGTCGCGCCGGCCGCCGAGGTGGCGGTGAGATCCCGGTCACCGGCGAGCGTCCCCGCCCGCGAGAGCGGCAGCAGCGACAGCGGCACCGCCGTCGCCCGGCGCGCCGGCGTCCACTTCGCCACGGTCGCCTCCGGCGAGCCCGCGAAGGTGCCGCCGACCGGCGTCGCGGCGGCCGCGCTCCCGGCGGCCACCGCGACGACGATCAGGGCGGTGAGGATGGCGAGGAGGGCGCGCACGCCCCGGCGCTACCCGACGAACTTCACGTGCTGCTTCATCTGGATCGGCTTCTGACCGTTGCCGTAGTTGACGACGATCAGGAGCGTCGCCGAGGTCGAGCCCTGCAGCTTCGACAGCGCCATCCGACCGGTGCGCGACGGGTGCAAGGTGAGCTTCTTGCCGTCGAGCCCGACTTCGGTGGTCAGCACTTTGGTCAGGGCGACGGTGCGCGGCTTGCCCTTCAGCCCCGCGACCTTCGTCTCCAGCACCGCCCGCACGTGCGCCGGCGCGGTCACGTGGAGGTCGACGAGGAAGCCGTCCTTGAGGAACAGCTTCACCGTGCGGCGGTGCGCCACCGTGAGATGCGGGTGACCGTAGTGCGGGGGCGGCGGAGGCGTGCCGGTTTCACCCGCCGGCGGCGTGCCGCCGCCACCGCCGCCACCGCTTTCGGTCGGCGGCGGCGTGACCACTACTTCTTCGCCCCCGCCCGGAGGCGTCGGGTGTTCGACGAAGGCCGGCTCGAACAGCGTCGGCCCGAGCAGCGGGGTCCAGGCGATGGTCGTCACCGGCGGCGGGATGACGACGCTCGAGTCCTGCGGCAGCAGGGCCATCTGGTCGAGACGATCCCAGGCGATCGTCATCCGGCTTGGCGTCGGCGTCTTCATCGGATGTTTTCCATCGCGACGAGCGGGTCGTTGGAGGCGGAGAGGTCTTCAGTGTTTTCCATCTCCGTCGAGCGCTCCTTCGACAGGATCCTCGCGGTCGGGGCGGCCACCGGGTCGGGGGGTGCCGGGGTGTGCCATTCCGGGTACCGCGTCTGGTAGTCGATCATCGCCTGGACCATCTCCGGCTCGGAGAACCGCGGCCCCTTGAACTGGGCGGTGATCGGCATGTTCAGTGAGTTGAACCCGATCGGCATGCTGACCATCGGGAAGCTCAGGCTGTTGGCGATCTGGTTGTTGCGACGGCATTTGTAGGTTTCCGATTCGAGGCGTTTCGGCAGCACGTCGGCGACCGACATCACGACCATGAAGTCGACGTGGTTGGCTTCGAAGGCCGCCTTGTAGTTCGAGGCCCAGAGGCGACGACGGCGCTCGCCCTCGCGCCGCGCGGCCTCTTTCACCCCACTCTGCTGTTTGATCGCGCCTTCCCAGGTCGAGGACGTGGCGCCGGGCAGCCTGGCCCCGAACTGTTTCTGCAGGTTTTCGGCCTGCGGAGTGGGCCTCGTTTCGGCAAATGCCTGTGGCGCTTCGGTGTAGTGGAAGTCGTAGCGGTTCGGATTCAGGACCGCGGACGAGGGAGTGATTTTCGCCCCTTCGACTTCTTCCAGCACGGTCGGGTTGTTGAAGTACGGGTTGGCGCTTTCGGAGAAGTCTTCGAAATCGACGCCGTCGAAGTTGATCACGTTGGCGCCCAGTCCTTCGAGCTCCGAGCAGAACCGTTCGAAGGCGGTGAGATATTCCGCGCCGTAGGTGCTCTGGGGATCGACGTTTTTTTCGGTCCTGGTTTTAGTGACGGTTTTTCCGTTCACCACTTCGGTGTAGGAGACCGTCATCCAATCTTTTTTGTTGATCCCGATCGTCAGGCCCGAGAGCGGTTCCGACCCGACTCGCGGGACGAGCGGGAGTTCCCCGTAGTTGATCGGGACCGCCAGCGTCTGCGGATCACCGAAGGGGTCCGGGCCGCCGGCGATCATCGCGTTCAGGATCAGCGCCGCGTCGCGCCCGGAGCGGGCGATCGGGCCGATCGTGTCGTAGCCGGGCGAGAGCGGCATCAGGCCGGAGACCGAGACCAGGCCTTGGGAGACCTTGATCGAGGAGTCGCCGTTGCAGGAGCTCGGGAAGATGATCGAGCCGCCGGTCTCCTCTCCCAGGCAGAAGGCCGCGAGCCGCGCCGCCGAGGCGACGCCGGAGCCCTGGCTAGAGCCGCCGGGGATGTATTCGGGGTTCCAGGCGTTGCCGGCGAAGGTGCCGCCGATCACGCCCGAGTAGGCCGAGGCGACGGTGATGCCGAGCGGCACCACGCCGAGCGCCCGCAGGCGACCCACCGCGGTGGCGTCTTCGAGGCCGACGTTGCCGAGGAAGTCGTTGGTGCCGTCCTGGGCGGCAAAGCCCTTGACCGCGATCGAGTCCTTGACGCCCATCGGGATCCCGCACAGGAACGGCGCCGCAGGGCCGCCGCTGCGTGCCGCGGCGAGCTGCTGGTCGGCGGCGCGCGCCGCGGCCAGCCCGATCCCTTCGTCGATCCGGATGAAGGCGCCGTAGAGGCCGTTGTCGGCGTAGGTCTCGAAGGGGCCGTTGAACTCGTGGATCCGTTCGTAATACGCTTCCGCGAGCTCGACCGCGGAGACCTCGCCGGCCTGCAGCAGGGCCGCCAGCTCGAACACTTCGTGATCGACCAGGGGGCGGCTGTCGGCGAGTACCGAGGCGGCGCTCGGCAGCGGGCTGGACGAGGAGGACGACGTCCGCTTCGGCGCGCTCGGGGCGGCGAGGGCGCCGCTGACGGGCCCGAGCGCGGCGGCGGTGCCGGCGACGGCGGCGACGCCACCGGCGCGGACCAGGAGGGAGCGACGATTCATCTCACCGGGCAGGAACCCGGGCTCGGTAGCGGTGTCCGACGTGGGGACATCGGCACTCGTGGTGGCGGCGGGGGCGCCATCGTTCTTCATCGACACGTCCTTTGATTTTTGGGTAAGCGGGAGGCGGTGGAAGGTATTTCCGGCCCCTCGCCTGCTCACTGTCCCGCTGTACAAACCTGAGCTTGGTCCGGGTGGCCCGGTTGGCGGATTTCGCCTTCCGGTTCGACCCGCTGTCCAACCCGCGAAGCGAGCGACTGGACCGGCCGTCGAATCAACCGAACGGGCGTGCGCTCCACGCACGCGGCCCCATCCACCCGATCGGGTGGGTTGCGCGCGGTCGGCCGCGCCGCCCGCAGGCGACGCGGCCGGGTACCGCCGGTCGCTACTTGGCGGCGACCTTGTAGATCGTGCCGGTCAGGTCACCGACGTAGACGTTGCCCTGGTCGATGCCGAGGGCGATCGTCGGGGCGGCGAAGCCGGTGAGGAAGGGGAACGGCCGGCCCTTCTTCGACATCGTCACGACTTCGGGGCCCTTGCCCGCGGCGCCGCCGAAGAGCGACACGTAGAACGTGTTGCCGATCGCGCCGATGCCCATCGGCGAGGAGTGCGGCGGCAGCAGGATCGCCGGCTCGTCGAAGCCCTTGCAGGCGCTCTTCGAGGCGGCGGGCCAGGTGCAGGTCGGGAAGCCATAGTCCTGGCCCGGCCTGGCCTCGACGATCTCGTCATCCGGAACCTTCCCCTTGCCCTTGTCCTGCGAGAGCACAGTCACCCAAGGGTACTTCGAGCCCTGCGGGAAGACCAGCTGGAACGGCTGGCGCAGCCCTTCGGCGACGACCTTCAGGCCCTTGCCGGCGGCGGTCATCGACACCAGCGCCTGGGACGGTTCGAAGGGGTCCTTGGAGTGGTCATACTGTTCGGCCAGGGCGAGCCCGGCGTAGAGGCGGCCTTCGGGGCCGAAGGCGAGCCCGTTGAAGCCCGGGAAGCCCTTTTCCTTGCTCGCGTAGACGGTCTTGGTGGAGGCGAACTTGGTGCCGTTCCAGCCGCTCATCGCGATGATCGTCGGGCCGGTCGACACGTACAGCTTGTTCCCCTTCCAGGCGAGGCCGAAGACGACCGGCGGCGAGCCGGGGACTTTGGTCGCCTTGCCGCCGGCGACGGTGAAGAGTCCGCCCGGGCCGCCCGTCTCCTCGTTCGGGCCGGAGCCGGCGAAGACGGTGGAACCGCTGAAGGCGAACGCGGTCGGGGTCGGGACGCCGGTGCCGACCACTTCGACCGTGTTGCCGTTGGCGGCGACGGGAAGCGGTGGGCCGGCGGCGCCACTCGAGGTGACGACGATGGCGAGTGAGGCGACTGCGGCGAGCGCCGCGAGCAACGCGACGCCGAGTCGGCGCGGGTGAGACATCTCTGACTCCTTGTCTTGGTGTAGGTGCAAGTGCGTCGGCGGGCCTCTCCCATGACCCGGCCCGAGGGAGCTTCCAGCGACTTCGTGCCCGATCCTCCTCGACCGGGCACCGCCATTGCAACCGCCTGCGCGAAACCTGGGTGGGCGAGTCCAGGGGCTTGCCGCGGGCCGGGTGCTCGGCGGCGTGGGGCTGACCCAGCGGACGGGACAGGCGCCTCGCGTCGTTCGTGGGCGGGGCGGCCGTCCGAGATGGGATGTGCTCCCGGCGGGGGCGGCCGTCCGAGATGGGATGTGCTCCCGGCCGTCGCGGCCGTCCGAGTTGCGTCCCGGGACGTGAGGGAGATGCAGGGAACGCCAAGGGTCCGGCACGCTTGCGCCGGGAACGTCACAGGGACGGCACGATCTCCGCTCTTCCGTGAGGGTTCCTCAACACCCCGGCGAGTGCGGTCGACCTACGTAACCCTATGGGTAACTAAGGTCGACCACGCTCCCACGGGGCATGAGGATCTGTGACGTTCCCGGACTCTTGGTCACGGGACCTGCGCACTTCGTGGCATCTCCCGCGCCTCTCCCGGAGCTCGTGACGAAGTCTCATCACTCTTCACATGACCCGGCCTTCTCGATGGCGGCCACAGCCTGCCAGGGCCGCCATCGAGAAGGCCGGGCGCATCTCGGACGGCCGCACCCGCCCCGGACTCCGCCCCGGGCGCGAAGGGCCGGGCGCCCCGCTTCAGCCGACCTGAGCCTGGCCACCTACCGCGGAACGACGTTCTCCAGGGGTTCGCCCGCCAGCCAGCGGGAGATCTGGCGGGCGGCGAGGTCGATCGCGCGGCGGTGGCCGAGCGGGGAGTCGCCGGCCATGTGGGGCGTGATCGAGAGGACGCCGGGGGCGGTCCAAAGGGGGTGGCCGTCAGGAAGGGGCTCGGGGTCGGTGACGTCGAGGACGGCGCGCAGGCGGGGCGTGGTGACCTCGGCGAGGAGGGCGTCGGTGTCGACCACCGGGCCGCGGGCGGCGTTGACGAGGAGGGCACCGTCGCGCATCGCCGCCAGCTCGGCGGCGCCGATCAGGCCGCGGGTGGCGTCGGTCAGCGGGGCGAGCACGACGACGGCGTCGGCGCTGGGTAGCAGGGCGGGGAGCTCCTCGACGCCGTGGAGGTCGTCGCGGGCGCGGGAGGCGACGCCGACGACGCGCGGCCCGAAGGGGGCGAGGAAGGCGGCGACCTGGCGGCCGATCGATCCCATGCCGACGACGAGCACGGTCCAGCTCTCCAGGTCCTCGAGCTCGAGCGTGCCCCAGCTGGTCAGCGGGGCGCATTCGAGCGTCCGCGAGGAGGTGCCGAGGAGGGCCGCGACGACCCACTCGGCGACCGGCCGGTCGCGGCTGCCACGGGCGTTGCAGAGGGTCGCCCCCGGCGGCACCCGCCCCTCGACCCAGTCGGTCCCGGCGGAGAGGGTCTGCACGACGGCGACCCGGGTCAGCCCCGGCAGCGCCTCGAGCATCGCCTTGTCGGCGTGCGAGGGGACGAGGAAGTCGACCGAGTCGAGGTCGAGGTCGTCGTCGATCAGCACCACCTCGACCCCGGCCGGGGCGACTTCGCGGAGGCGCTCGAAGGCGCTCTCGCGGACGGCGACGCGCGGCGTCCCGGATGGCGGTGGCGTGGGCACGGCGAAGAAGTTACCCAGCGGCGGCCTCCGACCACTGCCCGGCGAGGAGCCCTGGGACGCGATCGTCAGCGCGCTCGCGATCCACCACTCGACGACGCGCAGAAGCAGGCGCTGTTCGGGCGCCTGGCCGTGATCGTCGCCCGCCGCGCGGGCTAGCCGACGATCCGGACCGGGGTGCCGGGGGCGGCGTGGGCGGCGAGCCAGCGGATGCCGGCGTTGGGGATGCGGATGCAGCCGTGGGAGGCGGCGGAGCCGAGCGGGTCGGCGAGGCTTTCGCCGTCGCGGCCGTGGATCGCGATCCGGCCCGGGCCGCCGCCGAAGCTCTTCAGGGTCGGGGACAGGGCCGTCAGGGGAAGTGCCCAAGGGCCGAGGAAGCCGGTCGGATCGGGCTGGCGGTTGACTTCGTAGACGGCGGCGAGGCCGCTCGGCGTCGGGGTGGCGGCGCGACCGATCACCACCGGGTAGCGGTGGACGACGCGGCCGTCGCGGTAGACGGTGAGGCGGCGGGCGCCTTTGTCGAGTTCGAGCCAGAGGTCGTCGGAGGAGAGGCGGGCGCCGTCGGCCGGAATCCAGCCGGAGCGGCCGGTCGGGCGCACCGGCAGCAGGACCTGGAGCCACTGGCGTCCGTCGACTTCGGCCGAGCCGAGGACGAGCAGGACCTGCGCCTCGTGCGACCAGGCCGTTTCGCCGCGCAGGTGGATGACGACGCGGCCGCCGCCGGGCCGCGAGCGGACCGCGGTGGGAGCGACGACCAGTGCCGTCTCCGCCCCACCGTCACGGCTCGGCGCCGCGACCGGCGCGAACGCCCCGTCGCCCCCCGATTCCCCGGATTGCGTTCGCAGTTCTCCGGAATAGTTACGGGAAAGTGCGAACGCACCGGGTGGGGCCGATGCCAGGAGGGCGGCGGCGGCAAGGATTCCGACCGCCGCCCTCCTGGCCCGCCCGCTCAGCCGGTCACCCCGCCTTCACGGGCGGGCTCGGCCTTCACCTGGACCGCCGCGGTCGCCTTGCGGTTGACCGCGTCGGCGCCGCCCAGGACCGCGGTGTTGACCAGCTTGCCGCCGGCCCCGGCGAGCGCCCGGACGACGACCTGGATCCGCTTCTTCGCGTGCCCCTTCAGCGCCGCGACCTGCCAGCAGTAGCTGCCTTCGCGGAGCTTCGCGGGCGCGCTCGAGGAGACGTAGGCGAGGCCCGCGGGCAGGCGGTCGCAGACGGTCAACCCGTGCGCGGTCGCCATCGTCGGGTTGGTGACGGTGATCGCGTAGTGCAGGCGACCGCCGGCCTCGACCACCTTCGGCGTCACCGTCTTGCTCAGCCGCAGCGGGATCAGCGCCTGGGAGGCCGCCGCGGCCTTGACCGCGTGGGCGCCCTTCGCCCCTTTCGCCCCCTTCGCCGCGTGCTCGTCCGGCGAGCCGACCGTGGCGCTGTTCAGCACCTTGCCGCCCGCCGTCGGGATGGCGACGACGTCGATCGTCGCGTTCGCCCCGGGCGCCAGCGTGCCGAGCTTGCAGGTCAGCGGGAAGGCGGTCCCGCAGCTGCCGCGACTCGACTTCGCCGAGACGAAGGTGAGCGGCGTCTTCGGCGTGTCGGTGACGACCGTCTTCGTCGCCGGGCCGTCGCCCTTGTTCTCGACTTCGATCGTGTAGTGGAGCGGCTTGCCGACTTCCACCTTCGACTCGTCGACCCGCTTGACGATCCGCAGGTCCGGCGCCGGCTTCGCCGTCGAGGCGGTCGCGGGCGGCGACGGCGGCGCGGGCGCCTTGATCAGCACCATCTCGCCGGCGCTGCCGCGGGCACTGGTGACGGTCACCAGGTGCGGCCCTTCGATCGTCTCTTCGTAGCCGTAGCAACCGGCAGCTTCGAGCTTCGTGCCCGGCGTCGCCGTCGCGCCGTCGCCGGCGATCGGGAATTCGCCTTCGGCGACGACCGCCGCCGCCGACCAGTCGATGCCGTCGCAGCGCTGACCCGAGGCGGAGACCGGGCCGAGGAGCTTCCAGTGGACGGTCCCGGCGAAGGAGCCGGCACCGCTCACCGTGACCAGGTCGGACGCCGTCGCCCCCGGGCCGTCGGAGCTCGCCGAGGCCGAGGTCGCCAGCATCGGCGTCGCCGGGTGGACGAGGACGGTCTCGCCGGCGCTGCCGAGCGGGCTGGTCGTCGTCGCCAGGTGTTCGCCTTCGAGCGTCACCTCGTAGCCGTAGCAGCCGTGGTCGGTGACGGTGGCCGGGTCCGTGGCGAGGGTCCCGTCTTCTTCGAATTCGATTTCACCTTCGGCGAGGGTTTTGGCGCCGCTCCAGTCGGCGGCTTCGCAGCTGCCACCGGCGCCCGGCGCGACCGGGCCGGCGAGCCGCCAGGCGGCGATGCCTTCGAAGCCGGCGGTCCCTTCGATCGCGATCGCGTCGGTGACCGCGGTCCCCGGCAGCACCGAGGCGGCGGAGACGTGGGTGACGACGGTCGGCGTCGCCGGGTGGACGAGCACCGTCTCCCCCACGCTGCCGACCGGGCTGGTGACCGTGACCAGGTGTTCGCCTTCGAGCGTCACTCCGTAGCCGTAGCAACCGTGCGCCGTGACCTGGGTAGGAGTCGTCGATTTCGTTTCGTCGCCGGCGATCGCGATCGTGCCCTGGTCGACGGTCGGCGCGCCGGCCCAGTCGGCCGCTTCGCATTCGCCTTCGACCGGCGCCACCGGGCCGAGCAGCTTCCAGCTCGCGGTGCCGCCGAACCCTTCGGTGCCGAGCACGGTGACCCGGTCGGTCACTTCGGATTCCGGCAACACCGAGGTGGCGGAGACTTCCGTGCTCAGCACCGCCCCCGCCGGGTGGACGAGCACCAGCTCCCCCGCCGTCCCGGCCGGGCTGGTCGTCCTGGTGAAGCCGAGGCCTTCGACCGTGACTTCGTAGCCGTAGCAACCGTGCGCGGTCGGCGCGCTGGTCGGGGTCGTCTCGGTCGTCTTCGTCGCGGCCGGGTCGAGGGCGAATTCACCCTCGGTGACGGTCGCGGCGCCGGCCCAGTCGAGGCCGGTGCAACTGTTCGCCACCGGCGCGACCGGACCGAGCAGCTTCCATTTCGCCGTCCCGTTCAGTTCGTCGGTGCCTTCGACTCCGATCGTGTCGGAGAACGGCCGCCCCGGCAGCGAGGAGGCCGCCGAGACGCTGGTCCCGATCGTCGGCACGATCAGCGGCGCCGGGGCGGTGATGCCGACCTTCGGCGGTTCCGCGGGCAGCAGCAGCTGCGGGGTGGCCGCCGTGGTCAGCGCCGTGGTCGCCGCGCTGTTCCAGGCGACGTCGTTCACGTCGCTGTTCGGGATCCTCAGTTCGAGTTCGAATTCGAGCGCCGCGGACTGCGGTTTGTAGGTGGCGCTGGAGGTGAATTTCAGCGCCTTCACTTCGGTCGCCTCGGCGGGCTCGGTTTCCGACCAGTCTTCGGCGCAGCCGGCGGGCTGGTTCGGGTAGACCTCGGGTCGGCACGGATCGCTCGACCTCGAGTATTCGACCTTGACCCCGGCGGGGACGTTCGTCAACGCTTTGAATTCGGTGGTGAATTCGCTTTCACGGGCGTTGCCCGACTGGCCTTCGTCGACGCCGGTGTCACCAACGTAGGGAAGGATGTCGTAGATCACCGGTTCCTTCAGCGGCGCGGTCCCGTTGTTGGACCAGACCAGTTTGAAGGTGCCGTAACCGTGGCGGTTGGCCTGCCCGATCCCGAGCGGGCCCTTCATCGGCGTCGCCGGGTCTTCGGCGTCACCGTGGACGAACTTCCGCAGCGACAGGTTGGGCGTGCCCGCCACGGTGACGTTGAGTTTGGTCGTCGCCTGGCAATACTGTTCTTCTTCGACGCCGGTACCGGAGAGGTTGTGTTCGTCCTTCGACTCGAATTCACCGGTACCGGTCCCGGTCCCGTTGCCACAGGTCCCTTTCAGGTTGACCCCGGGAAGGAAGATCTGGGCAGAGTTGTTGAAGTTGGCGGTTTCGTTTTCGACTTCGACCACGAACAGGTTCGACGCTTCCGGCCTGATCGTGAAGAAGCCGCCCGGTCTGCTGGCGCCTTTGAAGTCTTCGAAGACGGTCTTCGGCAGGGTCACCCGGATCAGTTCCTGCCCGGTGCCTTCGTAGTCGGGTAGCAGTTCGATCTGGCCGACTACGGTTTCCGTCTGGCTGAGGCCCTGGGTGACGGTGAATTTCGCTTCCGTGACCGGTTTCGACCACACCATGCCTTTCGGCAGCAGGTCGGTGATGATCACGTTGCTCGGCAGCGCGACGCCGGGCGGCACGGTGACCGAGGTGGAAAGGGTCATGGTCGAGACCTGCTTGACCCCGCCGGTCCCGAGCGAGAGGCCGCCGAAGGACTTGCCGATGCCGAGCTGCAGTTCCTCCGGTTCGATGTAGATCTTCGCTTCGTGATCGTCGGTCTCGGCGGCGGTGGTGCTGCCGATCGGGTACGCGCTGGCGTAGGCGACGTCGCGCAGGACGTTGCCGCCTTCCAGGCTCGCGTCGCCGTAACCGAAGATGCTCAGCGACATGTGGTTGTCGGTGAGTTCTTTGTTCGGCGGCAGTTCGATCGCCTTGACTTTTTCGATGTCGGCTTCGGCGATGTCGAAGTAGGTGCCGCCTTCGCCGCTGGTGCCCGCGGTGAGCGGGACCACGGTGCCGTCGGTGAGGATCGCGTTCGGGACCCATTTTTCGGCGAGCGCCGCGGCGAGGCTCGGCGCGCTGACCCAGACCACGGTCGGGTGGAATGCCGGTTCGTCGCAGTCCGGGACCGCGGTGCCCTTCACTTCGCCGCTGACTTCCGGCGAGGAGTATTCGGCGCCGGCCTGGTCTTCCAGGCAGGGCATCGGATCGATCACCGCCGACTCCCAGGCGCGCGAGTATTTGTAGCCGACGGTGATGTCGAAGCGGCCCTCCGAGGAGCCCGGCTTGTGGCTCGGCGCCGGGTTGATCGGCTTGATCCAGTTACCCGGGTAGGTGCCGAGGTAGGACTTGCATTCGTGTTCGGCGGGGCCTGCGCCGCCGAGGCAGAGCGGGGCCTGCGCCGACTTGCCGAGGAAGTCGCCGGGGCTTTCCGGCGGTTCCGCGGCGACGGTGATTTCCGCGTGGCCTTCGGTTTTCTTCGCCGGTTCGTCGATCGGCGTACCGCTGAAGAAGGCTTTGTTGTCGAGGACTTCCTGGTCTTCGACCGAGCCCAGGATCTTGGCCTTCACCTGGTAGCTGGTCGTCCCGGCACTGCCGACGCCGCAGCCGCTCGGCATCTCTGCGGCGGTTTTGTATTCCCAGAGGAGTTGGCTGCCACTGTGACTGCTCACTTCCGGCGTCGCCGAGAGGAATTCGAGACCGGCGGGGAGCTGGTCTTCGAGGAAGCCTTCGGTCATGTAGAGCTTGCCCGTCGAGGTGTTCTTGAAGCACTGGGCGGTGATCGTGTAGACGACTTCGTGACCCCTGATGTAGAACAGGCCGCCGTCGACGGTCGACTTCGACACCGACAGTTCGGCCGAGGCTTGGGCCTGGCCGTCGGCGGGCGTCGGCACCGGGACCGGCGCGGTTTCATCGCTGGCGAAGCTCGGTTCGACTTCCCATGCCGTGCCGTTCGGCGTCGTCCCGTTGGGCGGGATGATGCTGAATTCGACCGTGTCGGAATCGCCCGGTTTGACCTCCCCTTCGGCGAGTTCGATCACGTATTCGTCGCCTTCGATCCGGCCGCCTTTGACCAGCCCCGTGATGCCGCTGCTCTGCGCGTACTTCCATTCGCTCCCGGGCACCAGCGGGTCGTTGTTCATCGGCGGGGTGTCGGGAAGCGAGGAAGTGAGGTCGAGCGGGATCCGGATCGTCGGGTTTTTCCCGCAGCTTTCGCCGTTCCCGGCCACGCTCGAGCAGGAGAAGTTGATCCGGTAGGTCGTCGCCGCCCCCGAGTTCTGCGGTTTGGCGTTGGTCCGTTCGATCTTGATTTCGGTCGACGACCCCGCCGCGAGGGCGCCGGTCGCATCGATCCACAGCGTCATCGCCGACACCGCAAGCAGGGCGAGGGCGGCGAGCAGGGAGCGGCGGGGGAACCTCAGGGGCGTGGCGGTCACTTCGTTTCCTTTCATCGGGCGTGAGCTCGGCGGGCGGGCGCGGGGCGCCCTTCAAGTCGGGTGATCTGGCGCCGACCGGGGCGGAGAAGTCGGGGGACGCGACGGTCCTTCGCCGCGTAGAGGGCGGCGTCGGCGTGAAGCAGGCAGCTCTCGAGGTCGTCCTCGGCGCCCAGCTCGGCGCAGCCATGGCTCCAGCCGGTCGGCGAGCGGAAGCGCAGGCGCTCGACCAACCGCTCGGCCTCCCCGACGTCGCTGCCGGGGAGTAGGAGCAGGAACTCGTCGCCGCCGACCCGGGCCAGGGCGTCGCCGTCGCCGAGCGCCGCCGACCAGCGCTCGGCGCACTCGCGCAGCACCCGGTCGCCGGCAGCGTGGCCGAAGCTGTCGTTGATGCCCTTGAAGTCGTCGAGGTCGAGGTGGACGACGGTCAGCGGCAGGCCCCGCTTGCGGCACCTCGCCGCCGCCTTGGTGGCGGCCTCGCGGAGGCCCTCGCGGTTGAGCAGGCCGGTCAGCGGGTCGGTGACGGCGGCGCGGTGGAGGCGCGCCGCGCGGGCGCCGACCAGCTCGCCGACGAGGATCAGGGCGACCGCGTAGACCGCCCAGCGGGAGAGCACGTGCCCGCTCCCGCCGACCAGCAGCCCGAGTCCGAGGGCGGCGACGAAGGCGAGCGTGAGGAGGCGACGGGCCTCACGCCGGAGCGCCGCCTCGGCGGTCGCGGCGAAGGCGATCGACGCCCCGACGGTGCCCCCAAAAGGCGGCTCGAGCAGCGCCGCGGCGGCGACCGTCGCGAGCAGCGCGGCGCAGACCAGCAGCGGGAACGTCGGGGACTTGGGGAAGGCCATCCACCGTGACGTCTCCGCCCGGCACCACTTCCCCCCCTCCTAATTTCCTACTCGCAACTTCCCGCCCGGGGGTGGCGCCCGGGGGTGCGAGGGGTGGGAAAGGGACGGGAAAGGGACGCGGCCGTCTCGGCCACGGCCCTGGCAGGCTGTGGCCGTGGCCGAGACGGCCGGGGGTGCGGGGAGAGGTCACAGGGACGGTACGTTCGTGACGGTTCCGCGAGGGATGTCACGCTTCCGTGCGCCTTCCGTCGCAGGGACCCAGACCACTGGTCACCTGGGCACACCAGGGTGTGCCCAGGTGACCAGTGGTCCCGACGACTGTCGAGTTGAGCCGGTCATGGGCGGCTCAGGTCGACAGTCGTGGGGACGTGCGCACGGAGGTGTGACGAAGGTGCCGGACCTGTGACGGGACATGGGAGTTCGTGACGGACCCTCGGCGACTTCCCGTAATCCCTCGCACGTCCCGGGCGTCT
>Ga0164242_10002398_pt1 | contig 21689 bp, 18 predicted proteins | sample OricomgcompostMG_FD_108783 | JGI IMG/M metagenome (GOLD analysis project Ga0164242, IMG submission 108783) | Miracle-Growth compost microbial communities from Emeryville, California, USA - Original compost - Miracle growth compost (MG) ... | reverse complement strand
TGGCCCGGCGCTCGCGTACCGTCGAAGTCATGGCACGCATTGTGATCATCGGCGGCCACGGCCAGGTCGCCCTACTACTCAGCCCCATCCTGGCCGAACGCGGTGACGAGGTGACGTCGGTGTTCCGCAACCCCGACCACTCCGAGGAGGTCGCGGTGACCGGGGCGAGCCCGGTGGTGGCCGACCTTGAGCAGCTCGACACCGGCGCGCTGGCCGCCGTGCTGGCCGGCCACGACGCGGTGGTGTTCTCCGCCGGCGCCGGCGGCGGCAACCCGGACCGCACCTACGCCGTCGACCGCGACGCCGCCATCCGCACCATCGACGCTGCCGTCGCAACCGGGGTGCGGCGCTTCATCATGGTGTCCTACTTCGGCGCCGGCCCCGACCACGGTGTGCCCCAAGATGAGCCGTTCTTCCCGTATGCACAAGCCAAGGCCGCCGCCGACGCCCATCTGCGCGACGCCGACTTGGACTGGACAGTGCTGGGGCCGAGTCGGTTGACCGAAGAACCGGCCACCGGCCGCATCGAGACAGGCGCTGCGCTCGGCAAGGGCGAGGTGTCGCGCGGCAACGTCGCAGAGGTGATCGCAGCCTGCCTAGCCGACGACGCGACGATTCGCCGCACCATCGAGTTCAACGACGGCGAGACGCCCATCCCAGAGGCACTTCAAGCCGATTGACCAGGTAATCTTGATCATGCAACAGGTTTGTCAACATCGCCGCAAGGCGGCGTCGGCATCGAGCGCACCGCGGTTTTCCGCGGGGCGCGAGAGGGAACCCGGTGAGAATCCGGGACTGTCCCGCAGCGGTATGCAGGAACGACCGCCGTCACACGGCACTGGTCAGGGGTTCGCCCCAGACTGGGAAGCGACGGCTACTAGGAGCACCCCGGGTGCGCGCCTGCGAGTCCGAAGACCTGCCTGTTGTGCCGGGCGCGCCGCGCCCGGCGGATCAACGCCTCGCGGAATGGGCGTCTGGTTTTCCAGGGTTATAGTGCGTTAAATTGCACGAGACTGACGGGCCGGACGACCGCCGGCGGTGACCCACCCTCGCTAATCGAAGGATCAAATCGTGACCGCTCAAACCTTTAACGCCACCGTCCTCGGCTCCCCCCGGATCGGGCCGCGCCGCGAGCTCAAGCGCGCCACCGAGAGCTACTGGGCCGGCCGGATCGGACAGGACGAACTGAAGAAGGTGGCGGCCAACCTGCGCCGCGACACCTGGGCACAGTTGGCCGCCGCCGGGCTGGACTCGGTGCCGGTGAACACGTTCTCCTACTACGACCAGATGCTCGACACTGCGGTGCTGCTCGGCGCGCTCCCGGAGCGGGTCGGCGGTGTGGCCGACGAACTGGACCGCTACTTCGCCGCGGCCCGGGGCAACGCCGACGTCGCCCCGCTGGAGATGACGAAGTGGTTCGACACCAACTACCACTACATCGTTCCGGAGATCGGCCCGAATACCACGTTCACGCTCGACCCGACGAAGGTGCTCGCAGAGCTCAAAGAAGCCCAGGAGCAAGGAATCTCGGCTCGGCCGGTGATCATCGGCCCGATCACCTTCCTGCTGCTGAGCAAGGCTGTCGATGGCGCTCCAGAGCCGATCTATCGCCTCGACGAGCTCACCGATGTCTACGCCGAACTGTTGTCCAAGCTGGCCGCCGCCGGCGCACAGTGGGTGCAGATCGATGAGCCGGTGCTGGTGACCGACGTATCCGAGAACGCCCCCGCGTTGGCCGACCAGGTCTACGCCCGGCTGGGCGGACTGAGCGATCGACCGGCGATCTTCGTCGCCACCTACTTCGGCGACCCGGGCGCGGCCCTGCCCGCACTGGCCCGCACCCCGGTCGAGGCGATCGGTGTCGATCTGGTCTACGGCCCGAATACCAAGATCGCATCGGTGCCGGAGCTGGCCTCCAAGACCCTGGTCGCCGGTGTGGTCGACGGCCGCAACATCTGGCGCACGGATCTGCAGGCGGCGCTGGCCAAACTGGCGTCGCTGCTGGGTTCGGTCGGCTCGTTGGCCGTCTCTACGTCCTGCTCGACGCTGCACGTGCCCTACACGCTCGACGGTGAGACCGGTCTCGACGAAGACCTGCGCAGCTGGCTGGCGTTCGGCGCCGAGAAGGTGAGCGAGGTCACCGCGCTGGCCCGAGCACTGACCGAGGGCCGCGACGCCGTCGCCGACGAGATCGCCGCTTCCAACGCCGCGGTGGAGTCCCGCAAGGCCGACCCGCGTCTGCGCAATGCCGACGTCCGCGGCCGGATCGAGACGATCACCGCGTCCGGTGCCCAGCGGGGCAGCGCCGAGGCCCGGCGCGCCGCCCAGCTCGAGCGGTTGCACCTGCCGCCGCTGCCGACCACCACCATCGGGTCGTTCCCGCAGACCGTCGACATCCGCAAGGCCCGGGCGGCGCTGGTCGCCGGGGAGATCGACGAGGCGGAGTACACCCGCCGGATGAAAGCCGAGATCGCCGACGTCATCACCCTGCAGGAGCAGCTTGGGCTGGACGTGCTGGTGCATGGCGAGCCGGAGCGCAACGACATGGTGCAGTACTTCGCCGAGCAGCTGGAGGGATTCTTCGCCACCGCCAACGGCTGGGTGCAGTCCTACGGCAGCCGGTGCGTGCGGCCGCCGGTGCTGTTCGGCGACGTCTTGCGCCCGCATCCGATGACGGTGGAGTGGGCCACCTACGCCCAGTCGCTGACCGACAAGCCGGTCAAGGGCATGCTGACCGGTCCGGTGACCATCCTGGCCTGGTCGTTCGTCCGTGACGATCAGCCGTTGGCCGACACCGCCAACCAAGTGGCCCTGGCGATCCGCGACGAGACGGTGGATCTGGAGAAAGCCGGCATCGCGGTGATCCAGGTCGACGAGCCGGCGCTGCGGGAGTTGCTGCCGCTGCGCAAGGCCGACCAGCAGGCCTACCTGAACTGGGCGGTCGGCGCCTTCCGGCTCTCCACGTCGGGGGTCACCGACGCAACTCAGATCCACACCCACCTGTGCTACTCGGAGTTCGGCGAGGTGATCGGGGCGATCGCCGACCTGGACGCCGACGTCACCTCGCTCGAGGCGGCCCGCTCGCACATGGAGGTGCTCGACGACCTCAACGCGATCGGGTTCTCCAACGGGGTTGGTCCGGGCGTCTATGACATCCACTCCCCGCGGGTCCCGTCCACCGGCGAGATGGCCGAATCACTGCGTGAAGCCCTCGATGCCGTTCCAGCGCAACGGCTCTGGGTGAACCCGGACTGCGGACTGAAGACCCGCAAGACCGACGAGGTGACCGCCTCGCTGGCCAACCTGGTCGCCGCCGCGAAGCAGGCCCGCGCCAGCGTCTAACCCTAAATCCGCACGAACAGTCCCCCGCGAGCCGGGGGGTGCCCCGAGTGAAGGCCCCCGAAATCTTCCGGTTTTGGGGGCTTTCGCGTCTGCTCGCCGCGGCCGCCGGGCCGACCGTTAGCCTCAAGCGATGGACTTCACCACCATCCGCCATGAGCTCGAGGACGGCATCCTCACCGTCTACCTGGACCGACCGGACCAGCTCAATGCGTTCACCGTGCAGATGGCCGAGGAGCTGGAACGCACCTTCGTCGAGGTCAACGACGACGACGCCGTCCGTTCGGTGATCGTCACCGGCTGCGGGCGGGCGTTCTGCGCCGGGATGGACCTGTCGGGCACCGGCAACGTGTTCGGTCTCGACGAATCCAAGTCGCCGGCCCTGGCCGACATGGCCGACCTCGACGATCCGGAGCTGGCCCGGGTGCGCGACACCGGCGGTCGGGTGACGCTGGCGATCTATAACTGCCGCAAGCCGGTGATCGCCGCGGTCAACGGGCCCGCAGTCGGCATCGGCGCCACCATGATGCTGGCGATGGACGCGCGGTTGTTCTCGACCAAGGCGCGGTTCGGGCTGGTGTTCGGCAAGCTGGGTATCACCCCGGAAGCGTGCTCGACGTGGTTTCTGCCCCGGATCGTCGGAATGCCAACGGCTTTGGATCTGCTGTACCGCGCCAACATCCTCGACGCCGAAGCCGCGCGGGATTGCGGCCTGGCCCAGGCGGTTTATCAACCCGAAGTGCTGTTGGGCGAGGCGCGCGTCCTCGCCGACGCCTGGACCAAGGGCCGCTCACCGGTGTCGTTCGCGCTGATCCGCCAGATGCTCTACCGCAACTCCGCCCAGCCCGACCCGGTGGAAGCGCACCGGGTGGACTCGCTGGCGATGTTCTACACCAGCATCGGCGACGGCGCCGACGGGGTGCGCGCCTTCCTGGACAAGCGCGACCCGCAGTTCACCTCCCGGGCTTCGGCGATGCCACCGTTCTACGACGACTGGGTCAACGGCGGGTAGCCCGCTCACCCCCGCCCAGCGTGAAGTTGGCCTCACGCTCGCACAACGAAGGTGAAGCCAACTTCACGCTCGGCGGTCAGGATGGACTGGCGGGTCCACGTGCACCGGCACGTCGTCGGCCCACGGCTGGCGAGCCACCATGTCCGCGACCCTGACGTGGCCGCGCTCGAACTCACCGGTGGCGGCGTCCACCAGGCGGTAGGCCTGGGTCTGCCGATGGATCGGTTGCGCGTCGAGGATCACCACCCGCACCTCGCCGGGGGTGAATCCGCACCGCTGCTGCAGCGCCTCGATCAGTTGCTCGTTGGTCATGTGGCCGTCACCGAAGTTCCAGCCGAGCGCCGTCGAACAGATCCGCTCCCCGTCGGTCAGGGTGTAGTCCGCCTCGTCCCGGTCGGCCATCGCCCGGTGCGCCAGGGTGAACAGCGCCCGGCCGTGGGTGTTGAAGCCACGGAACGCATATCCCATGTAGATCGGGATCTGCGCGGCCTCGGCGCTGCCGTAGAAGCGCTCCAACTGCGCGGCCGGCATGCTGGCGATCGCAACCACCCCGCGCGCGATCTTCTCCTCCGCCGACGCGGTCAGACACCACAGGGTGGTATCCCAGTTGCCGGCGTAGTAGCGCATGCCCGGCAGAAACGACACCTTGTGCGGGAACAGGTTGCCCAGTACGACCACACCGGCGCTGAGACCGAACAGCAGCGCCACCGGCCACGGGTTGTTCAGGTCGGACACCCCGAGATCGGCGTGCGCGACGAACAGGGCCAGCACCCCGAAGATCATGAAGACGTTCCACTCCAGCGGCACCCCCATCGGGATCGCCGCCAGGATGCCCAGGTGAAAGCAGACCATGACGAACGCCGCGATCGCGGTCGGCCAGCCGCCATGAGAGCAGAACAGCGCGAACGGGACACCCATCTCGATCAGCGTGCTGAAATGCGCCAGGATCATCGAAGGCCGGCCGGGGCGCAGGTCCTCGGGGAAGTTCCGGAAGAAGCGCCGCTTGAGCGCCTTCGGCCGGATCAGCGGGTTGTTGCTCATCATCGTCGAGATTACGAACGGGAAGTGCCGATTGAGTTTCGACGTGGCGGCACCGATCCAGATCACCATGAAGATCGCCTTGGCGGCGATGATCATGTCGACGCCACCGAACAGGAACGCCGCTGCCAGCGGGGCGTACACTTCGCCGCGCGCGGCCAGGAAGATCACCTTGTCGCGCAGACCCGTCACCGCCAAGATCGCCACGATCGCCACGATCTGCCAGTGCGGCAACACCCCGACCTCGGTGTCCAGTTGCGGGATCGGGCCGGTGCCATCAGACAACAGCGCCACCAGCAGCATCACCAGCAAAGCGGCGTAGAGCACCGCATCCAGCGGCGTGCGGTTGGTGCCGGCGGTCAGCGGAACGCGCCGCGGCCATGGCGGCAGCCGGATGGTGTTGGGCCGCAACCAGTACAGGACAGATCCCATCGGCGGGAAGAACCGGTTGTTCAGCGGCCCGAAGCCGCAGCCCAGTCCGATGACCTCGAATGCCATGGTGTAGAGCACAACCTTCTCGAACACGATGGGTTCGCTCCACCACTGCCCCACGCTGGTGATCCCGTCGATGCCCCGGGTGGCCAGCGCGAATAGCACGGCCCCGAGGATGTAGAGGGCGATCTTGACCAGATAAAACAGGTGCAGCACGACCGGTGTGCCGAAGCCCACCTCGGCCCAGTGCCGGGCCATCGGGCGAATCTTCTCGCTGCGACTGCCTGTGCTCCATTCGGCGAAGTCGACAACGGGCAGTTCAGGTTTGAGAAATCCCATGATCGTCAGACTAGAACGCGTTCTAGATGGCCGCGGCGAAACCGCGTCACAGCGACCGGCTGATGATCTCCTTCATGATCTCGCTGGTGCCGCCGTAAATCCGGTTCACCCGCGAACCGGTGTACATGTTGGCGATCGGGTATTCGGCCATGTAGCCGTAGCCGCCGAAGATCTGTAGGCACTTGTCGACAACCTGATCAGATTTCTCCGCGGCGAACAGCTTGGCCATCGACGCGGTCATCGGGTCGTTCTTGCCCTCGACGTACTGGCTGATCGCGTAATCGACCAGCGTCTTGATCGCCAGTGTCTCGGTCTTGCATTCGGCCAGCACGAATTTGGTGTGCTGAAAGTTGCCGATGGGTCGGCCGAACGCCTCGCGTTCCTTGGAGTAGCGGATGGCCTCCAGCACGGCGGCTTCGGCCAGTGCCGCACACAGTGTTCCGATGATCAGCCGCTCCCGGGCCAGCTGCTCCATCAGCTGGTAGAAGCCCAGCCCCTCCTTCTCGCCGAGCAGGTTGGCGACCGGCACCCGCATGTCGGCGAAGAACAGTTCTCGGGTGTCCTGACCGTGCTGACCGATCTTCTCCAGCACCCGGCCCCGTTCGAAGCCCGCCAAACCATTGGTCTCGGCGACGATCAGCGACACCCCGGCGGCTCCCTGCGACGGATCGGTCTTGGCGACGATCACCACCAGATCGCAGTGAGTCCCGTTGGAGATGAACGTCTTCGACCCGTTGATGATGTAGTTGTCCCCGTCACGTACCGCGGTGGTGCGCACCGACTGCAGATCCGATCCGGTGCCCGGTTCGGTCATCGCGATGGCCAGCACCGCCTCACCGCTGATGACCTTGGGCAGCCAGCGTCGGCGCTGCTCGTCGTTGCCGTAGGCATACAGATAGTGCGCCACGATCGGCGAGTGCACCGAGAAGCCGAAGCACTGGTCGTGCGCGTAGACGAGTTCTTCTTGCACCACGCAGTGCATGGCGTAGTCGCCGCCGGCCCCGCCGAACTCCTCGGGCAGGTCCAGACCCAGTAGCCCGGCGTCGCCGGCCTTGTTCCAGAACTCGCGATCCACCCCGTGCTGGGCCACCCAGCGCTCCTGATTGGGTGTGGCCTCCTTGCGCAGGAATTCCGCGGTGTGTTTGCGCAGTTCGCGGTGCTGGTCGGTCTCCCAGAGCGGGCGGTAATCGGGGAACAGTTGCGACATGACTGAATGGTAATCACCGCCCCGCGAGCAGTCCCCCGCAAGCGGGAGGTGCCCCCAGCGACAGTCCCCCAAGCCGACCTTTTTGGGGTTTTCGTGACTGCTCGCGGTGGGAAAGGTCAGCCGTCGTAGAGTGAGCGCTGCGCCTGGCCCGAATAGGCACTGAGCGGGCGGATCAGCGCGTTGGCTGCGGTCTGCTCGATGATGTGCGCGGTCCACCCGACCACGCGGCTCATGACGAACAGCGGCGTGAACATCGCGATATCGAAGCCCATCAGGTAGTAGGCCGGTCCGGTCGGGAAATCCAGATTGGGTTTGAGCCCGGTGGCGGCGAACATCTCGGCCTCCAGGATCTGGTACATGTCCAACCAGCGCTGGCCGCCGCGCACCGCCGCGACACGTTCCAACGCCGCCTTCATGGTCGGCACCCGGGAGTCACCGTGCTTGTAGACGCGGTGACCGAATCCCATCACCTTGTCCTTGCGGGACAGCTTGCCGTGCAGCCATTCTGCGGCGTTGGCCGGCTCACCGATCTCGATCATGTCGTGCATGACCGCCTCGTTGGCCCCGCCGTGCAGCGAGCCCTTGAGCGCGCCGATGGCCGCGGTCACGGCGCTGTAGATGTCGGACTGGGTGGAGGTGACCACCCGTGCGGCGAAGGTGGACGCGTTGAAGCTGTGCTCGGCGTACAGCGTCATGGACTGCTCGAATGCTGACACGATCACCGGCTCGGGCACCTCACCGAAGCACATCCGCAAGAAGTTCTCGGCGTAGCCGAGGTGGCTGTGCGGCGCGATCGGCGCCAAAGCGCGCCGGCGGCGCATGTCCGCGGCGACGATCGTCGGCAGCACTGCGAACATCCGCAGCGCCTTGGCGAAGTTCGCCGACTCGGAAGGGTCGTCCTCTTCGGCGTCTTCGGCACCTAGGTAGCTGATCGCGGTGCGCACCACATCCATCGGATGGCAGTTGTCGGGCAGCTTCTCCACCAGCGACAGCAGCGACCGGTCCACCCGCCGCGCCGCCCGCTCCCGCTGGCAGAACAACGCCAGCTCGGCGTCGGTCGGCAACTCACCGTGCCACAACAGATAGGCGACCTGCTCGAAGCTCACACGAGCGGCCAGGTCCTGCACCGGGTAGCCGCGGTAGGTCAGCGAGTTGGTCTCCGGCACCACCTTGGAGATGGCGGTGGTGTCGACGACCACCCCGGCGAGTCCTTTGTGAATCTCGGCAGTGGTCACCGGTGGCCTCCCTCTAACGTGAAGTTGAAGATGTCGTCGTCGAACTGGTTGTACTCGGCGTAGCGCAGCAGCTCGTAGAGCCGACTGCGGTGCTGCATCTGGTCCAGTAACCCGGATTGCGTTCCGGCCGTGTCGATCTCCCGCAACCCCACTTCGACGGCGAACATCGCCAGCCGCAGCGTGGTTACCGGGTAGATGACGGCGTTGTAGCCGAGGTCGGACAGTTGAGCAGCGGTCAGCAGCTCCGATTTGCCGAACTCGGTCATGTTCGCCAGCAGCGGGACATCGACCGCGGCGCGGAACTGTTCGAAATCGGCCGGCCCGCGCAGCGCTTCGGTGAAGATCAGATCCGCTCCGGCGTCGGCGTAGGCCTTCGCCCGATCGATCGCGGACGAAAGCCCTTCGATTCCGGCGGCATCGGTACGGGCACAGATGATGAAGTCCGGATCACGGCGTGCGGCGACCGCCGCCCGCAGTCGCTTGACCATCTCGCCTGCCGGCACCACCGCTTTGCCATCGAGGTGCCCGCACCGCTTGGGGTTGACCTGGTCCTCGAGGTGACACCCGGCCAACCCGGAGTCTTCAAGCACTGTGACGGTACGCGCGGCGCTCATCGGCTCGCCGAACCCGGTGTCGGCGTCGATGAATGTCGGCAGGTCGGTGGCGGCCGCGATCTGCGCGCCGCGACCGGCCACCTCGGTCAGCGTGGTCAGCCCGATGTCCGGCAGCCCCAGGTCGGCCGAGAGCACCGCACCCGAGACGTAGACGCCCTCGAACCCGATCTCGGCGATCAGTTTGGCGACCAGCGGCGAAAACGCGCCTGGAAACCGTTGCAGCCGACCAGATGCCAAGCCTGCCCGAAATGCCGTCCGCTTGTCTGACGGAGCCGCAGTGGCCCCGAGCAGCCCACTCACCGGAAGATCCCATCGGGGGTCGCCGGCGCCCGGTCCAACACCGCGGGCTCGACGACGATGTTCAGCGTTTGCAGCTCAGCGCCGGACAGGCCCGCAAGGCCTTCTGCGGCGGCGAGGAACCGCTCCTGTTCGCCCACGGTTACCACGCCCTCGGCCAGTTCGGTGAACTTGCCGACGTACTGCTTGCGCTCGAACGGCCGGGACCCCAGCGGGTGCGCGTCGGCGATCGCGAGCTCGTCGGTGATGACTTCCCCACTGGCCAGGGTGATCTCGGCGCGCGCTCCGAAGGCCTTCTCATTCGGGTCGGTCGAGTGGTAGCGCCGGGTCCACTCCGGGTCCTCGACGGTGGAGATCTTGCGCCACAACGCAACGGTGTCGGGCCGGTGAGCGCGTTCCGGAGCATAGGACCGTTCGTGGTGCCAGCTGCCATCCTGCAACGCGACGGCGAAGATGTACATCAACGAGTGGTCCAGGGTCTCCCGGGAGGCGTCCGGGTCGAACTTCTGCGGGTCGCCGGATCCGGTGCCGATCACGTAGTGGGTGTGGTGGCTGGTGTGCAGCACGATCGTCGCGACCTGCTCCAGGTCGCCGATGCGTTGCCGCAGGCGGCGGGCCAGGTCGATCAGCGCCTGGCTCTGGTACTCGGCCGAGTACTCCTTGGTGTAGCTGTCCAGGATGGCGAGCTTGGCCTCGCCGGGGCCGGGCAGCGGTACCTGGTAGGTGTGATCGGGCCCGGACAGCAGCCACGCGATCACCCCGTCCTCGCCCTCCCAGATCGGCGCCGGGGAGCCCTCGCCGCGCATCGCGCGGTCGACCGCCTCGATGCCCACCTTGCCGGCCAGCGCAGGTGCGTAGGCCTTCCAGCTCGAGATGAGCCCCTTGCGGGACTGCCGGGTGGCGGTGGTCAGGTGCAGCGCCTGGCCTACCGCCTGGTAGATCACCTCGGGGTCCAGCCGCAGCATGGTGCCGATCCCGGCGGCCACCGACGGGCCCAGGTGTGCGACGTGATCGATCTTGTGCTCATGCAGACAGATTCCCTTGACCAGGTCGATCTGCACCTCGTAGGCGGTGGCCAGGCCACGGATGAGGTCGGCGCCGGAGACCCCGAGCTGCTGGGCGACGGCCACCAATGCCGGGATGTTGTCGGCGGGGTGGGAGTAGTCGGCGGCCAGGAACGTGTCGTGGAAATCCAGTTCGCGCACCGCGACGCCATTGGCCCAGGCGGCCCACTCCGCCGAGTAGCTACCCTCGATGCCGAACACGCTCGCACCCGGAGTCGACGGGTGTGCCTGTGCCTGCCGGCGGGCAACCGTCACCGGGCGGCGCAGTACCGACGCCGCGCTGACACCGGCGTTGTCGATGATGCGGTTGATCACCATCTCGACGGTGTCATCGGGGACTGCCACCGGGTCCGCGGCGACCTCCGCGATCTTCCAGGCGAGGTGTTCGGAACGGGGAAAGTCCTCGGCGCTGCGGCGTGTTTTAACGTCATGTACCTGCATGTTTCACATGCTACGCACGATCCGCGTCCGATGATATGCGCCGTAAATGCGTATCAAAGCGTCCTAGGTCGGCCGGTTTTGCAAACGTTGCGAATGCAATCCGGAGTTATGGTGCATGTCATGGCATCGTCCACCGCCAGGCCCACCATCGGGTCCACCATCAGGTCCACCACCAGCCGGACGTTCGTCGGCGCCCGGCTACGACGACTGCGCGAGGAGCGCGGCTTGACCCAGGTGGCGCTGGCCCGCGAGCTGAACCTGTCCACCAGCTACGTCAACCAGCTCGAGAACGACCAGCGGCCGCTCACCGTATCGGTACTGCTGGCGCTCACCGAACGATTCGGCCTGCCGGCGCAATACTTCTCAGGCGACTCCGACGCCCGGCTGGTCGCCGACCTGCGCGACATGTTCGTCGCCGCCGGCGAGCACGCCGCCAGCGACAGCCAGATCGAGGAACTCGTCGCTCGGATGCCGGAGATCGGCAACAGCCTGTTGACCATGCACCGCCGACTGCGCGGCGCCACCGGCGAATTGGAGTCTTACCGCTCGCGGGTCTCCGGCGACCCGGCACAGGCGCAGACACGCCCGATGCCGTTCGAGGAAGTCCGGGACTTCTTCTACGACCGCAACAACTACATCGGCGAGCTCGACACCGTCGCTGAGCGAATGTTCGTCGACACCGGGATGCGCTTTGGTGGCTTGGACATTCAGCTGTCGGCACTGTTGGCCGATCGCTTCGGGATCACCGTCGCAGTCGTCGACGATCTGCCCTCCGGGACCAAGCGCATCTTCGATCCGGCGACTCGGGTGCTGCGCATCGCGCACTGGTTGCTTGCGGGCCAGCGTGCTTTCCAGATCGCCACCCAGCTGGCGCTGCTGACCCACGCTGAGCTGCTCTCGGACATCGTGGCGCAGGATCAACTCCTGAGCCCGGAGGCGCGGGGAGTGGCCCGAATCGGGTTGGCCAATTACTTCGCCGGTGCGTTCCTGTTGCCCTACCGGCAGTTCCACCGGTCCGCGACCGAGCTGCGTTACGACATCGACCTGTTGGGCCGCCGTTTCGAGGTCGGGTTCGAGACGGTGTGCCACCGGCTCTCGACGTTGCAACAGCCGGGCCGGCGCGGGGTGCCATTCATCTTCGTCCGCACCGACAAGGCGGGAAACATCTCGAAACGGCAGTCGGCCACCGCTTTTCATTTCAGCCGGGTCGGGGGGAGCTGTCCGCTGTGGGTGGTGCACGACGCGTTCAGCCAACCCGGTCGGATCATCACTCAGGTCGCGCAGATGCCCGACGGGCGGAAGTACTTCTGGATCGCCACCACCACGCCGCCCGAGGGCCGCGGCTATCTGGGCCAGCACAAGACCTTCGCCGTCGGGCTGGGCTGTGATCTGGCGCATGCCGAGAAGCTGGTGTATTCCACCGGTGTCGCCCTGGACGACGAGGCCACCGTGGTGCCGATCGGAGCGGGCTGCAAGATCTGCGACCGCAAGACATGCCCCCAGCGCGCATTCCCCTATCTGGGCCGACCGGTCCTCGTCGACGAGAACGCCGGCAGCGGGCTGCCCTACTCGCCGGTCACGTCGGACTTGGTCGGCGGGCGGTAGAAGAGCGCCAGCTGGCCGATCGCGCCCGCCAGGCCGAGGCCGACCGAGATCCACAGGCCGGGCCAGCCGTTTTGCCAGCAGTGGCAGAAGATCTGGTGGTCCAGGCTGAGGTAGCCCGGTCCGATCATCGCCACCGCGACGGCGCCGGCGGCCAGTACGAGGTTGTACTCCCAGCCCTCCTTGACGATGAAGAAACCGTTCTTGCGGTGCACGGTCCATGCCGCGACCACCATCAGCGCCACGAATCCGGCAGCGGCGATCGGAGTGAACAGCCCCACGGCCAATCCCAGCCCGGCGGCGATCTCGGCGACGGCCGCCGTCAGCGCCTGGAATTTCCCGTACTTCATCCCGATGCTTTCGAACCATCGCGCGGTTCCAGGGATGCGGCCCCCGCCGAAGAACTTGTTGAAGCCGTGCGCGGCCAGCGTCAGACCCAGAACCAGCCGCAAGATCAGCAATGCGACATCAGCAGCAGTAGCCATATACCCCAACTTACAATGCCGCCTCCAGCAGCCGCGCATAGACGTCGATATCAGCGATCGCCGACTCGGCCGCGTGCACGCTGACCACCACGGTGTCCCCGATGCCGTGCACGCCGTGGGTGAGCCCCATGGCCGGGGACAGCGCCGGGAATCCCGCGGTCAACACCACCGGCGCGCTACCGAAGCGCAGGTCGGCAGCGCCACGGTGCACGCTGGACACCACGGTGTTGCCGGCTACCCGCACCGGTGGAGTCTGCGGGTCGAACTTCTGTACGCCCCAGCGCAGCAGCGCCGCCGGGGTCGCGGCGAATGCCCGGTCGGCGGCAGCCGTTGCGGGATGACGGGCGCGTAACCGGCCCCCGGCCACCTCGGCGACGATCCGCCCTTCACGGGTGAGCCGATCGCACTGCGGGTACAGCCCCACCCGAATGTTTCCGAAGTGGTTATTCGCCAGTCGGGCACCGGCTTTGGCCATCGGCACCTCGGCACCCAGCTCATCACACGGCTCGCCGAGATACTCCGTCAGCGCCGCGGACACCGCCGAGAGCACTGCGACGGTGACGGTCGGACCGCCCAACTCGGCGAGCCGGCGCACCAGGGTGCGTATCGCACGAGTTCCGGCCGGCCGATTGTTGGTGGCCAACGGCGGCCGGTCGCCGACCGGCGCCGGCAACAGCCCGGCCCGAGTGTCCTCGACGCGGCCGCGGTGAGCCCGTGCTGCCACGATCGCGCGCCAGGGCAGAAAACCGCGCGCCGGTGCAGCCACCGCGGCGACCGGCGCGTCGCGGCCGAACAGCCACGCCGCCAACGCAGACGCCCGCGCGCCGTCGGCCAGGGCATGGGCGACCTGCAACACCGCCACCGTACCGGCGCCGCGGTGACCGGGGATACCGTCCACACCGGCGAACAGGTGCAACCGCCACGGCGCTATCCGGACATCGAGTTGGTCACCGGTGAACCGCGTGACCGCATCCAGGCAGCCGGCCCAGTCCGGGGTGCGGTGGACGACAGCAGGTAGCTGGTCGGCCGCCGGCACCCACAGCGGATAACCCAGCCCGCCGGTGTCCTCGACGCGCATCGTCAGCTCCGGGCTGGCCCGAGCGCGATCCAGCACAGCGGCGACCGCACCGTCGACGTCGGCCGGCACGCCGGCGAAGGCGTACAACAGGAACTGATCGCTGGGGATCTTGGCCGACATCCAGTAGAACTGCGCGTCGATCGCGGCCATCGGGTGTCCACGCATCAACGGCTCACGCCAGACCCGGCTCACGTCAAGAAGGGCAGCACCCGATCAGCGACTTCGTCGGGCTGCTCGAGTTGCAGGAAGTGCCCGGCGTTCTCCACCACGGCCACGTCACTGCCGTCGGGCAGCGCCTGGCCCACCCACCGGGCGAACGTCGCTGACATGCAGCCGTCGGTGCGCCCGTGCAGGTACAGGCTCGGCAGCACCGGAAGCTGCAGCCAGTGCCGGTGCAGCTCCGCGTAGCGGGCCGGCGCCCGGACACTGCGCAGCGCGCGGTACGGCCCGAGCGCCGCACGCCAGCCTTCCGGCGTCCCGATCGCGGCGTCGACATGTCGCAGATCCTCCTCGGCTGGGTATCCCGGCGACCATCGCCGCCACAGCCGCGGCAGCACCCAGGACGCAGACCGCTCCGGCAGCCATGGCAGCTGGAAATAGCCGATGTACCAGCTACGCAGCATCTGCGCCGGCAGATAACCGGTCATGGTGACCCGGTCTGCCGCCCCGACCTTGCGCAGCGCCGCCGGTGGGGGCACCGACATGATCACCGCCTTGGTGAACGGACTGTCCGGCCACGCGGCCAATCCGGTGGCCGCCAGCGCACCCCAGTCGTGGCCGATCACCACGTCACCGCCGGTGCCGCCGACGGTTTCGTACACCCGCAACGCGTCTTCCATCAGTGCGCCGATGTGGTAGCTGCCGTCGGCCGGGATCGACGACGGCGCGTAACCCCGCATGAACGGTGCCACCACATGCCAGCCGGCGTCGACCAGCCGGGGCGCGAGCCGGCGCCATCCGTAGGCGGTGTCGGGAAAACCGTGCAGGCACAACGCCACCGGATTACCGGGCGTGCCCCAACTCAGCGCCTTGAGCGCCACCTCGGGAGCAGCTACCTCGATCCAGCGTGGTTCAGGCATCACCGCGAATTCTAGATGGTGTCGAGCACAAGAGCAGCCCACGTCCGCCGATCTTTTCCAGGACGACCCGGACGCTGCATCCGGACCTCTCCGACCGGGGAACGGCTCCCGCGACCAGACTGACGGGATAGCTCAGTGCGAACGAATACCGAATTCGATGTCACCAATCCCACGGAACGGTGTGAAATCCGGCTTGGTTGACCACGACGGGCTGGCGCGATGACCGGGTTGCGGTCTGGCCCACTCGACCCATTGGCCCCAATCTCGCCGACTGAGCTTGTCCTCAAGTGTCTGCGGAAATGATCGCTCTGCGTCCCGGTAGCGCTGCGCAAACCGCTTCATTTCGGCCATGATCCAGATGTCCTCTTCTCGGCACCACTGGCCGCCGCCGGCGTAGTCGACGATCTGATAGGACGAGAAATCGATCGGTGGTGCCCCCGGTTCCGGGTTATCGGCACGGTTGACGCATTCGTACACCACCCGTTCTCCGTCGATGACGTACCACTTCAGCACGGTGTACACCATGGGCGCGGCACCCATGGTGCCCTCGAGGTACGGTCCGATCTCATCTGGACCGGTAAAGGTGCCGTAGAAATGGTCGAAGTAGGAGGCGTCCTCGGTGAAGAGATTGGCCCAGCCGGTCCAGTCCTCCATCACGGGCCCGGTCATGTAGTAGCGCCGGAACTCCCGTTCGACCTCATCACGGTCCGCCATTGCAGTGTCCTCTCTGAATCGTTGCCGACATGGCCTGTGTTCAGTCCTGCCAAACAGCGTCGAGCGCTTCGCGGTGGCGAGGCGGCCCCGATGGCGGTGGCCGCGGAGTTCGGGAGAAGTGCGGCGCTGGTGCTGGTTGCGTCACGCCGTCGACCTCGATGAACACGCCACGGTCGGACAGGTGTTCGTCACAAGCCGCTTCGGTCATGCTCAACACCGGCGTCACGCATGCATCCGTGCTCGCGAACACCTCGGACCACTCATCGCGGGACCGTTGCGCGAATGCTTCCGACAGCACTGAGTGCATCGCCGGCCACCGCGACGTGTCACGCTGCGGACCGAGAACCTCGGGGTCGATATCCAACACCGCCAACATCGCTGCGAAGAACTCCGGCTCGAGCGCTCCGACTGCAACATAGCGACCGTCCGCGCAGCGGTAGGTGCGGTAGAACGGAGCCGATCCGTCAAAGATATTGGTGCCCCGCTCGTCGGACCATCGGCCATCGACACGCATCGACCAGATCGCCTGCGAGAGTTGGGCTGCGCCGTCGACGATGGCGGCATCGATCACTTGGCCGCGGCCTGAGGCGTGGCGCTCGATGAGCGCGGCCAGCACCCCGATGACGGCTGGCATCGAGCCTCCGCCGTAATCGCCGATCAGATTCAACGGCGGAACCGGAGGGTGCGCGGCGGGACCGATCGCATGCAGCAACCCGGTCAACCCGATGTAGTTGATATCGTGGCCCGCCTGCTGAGCACGTGGCCCTGTCTGCCCCCATCCGGTCATTCGCAGGTACACCAGAGCCGGGTTCGTGGCCAAGCAGACGTCGGGCCCCAGACCGAGTCGTTCGGTGACACCGGGCCGGAATCCCTCGATCAGCACGTCGGCCCGGTCGATGAGCCGTTTGACCCCCGCATGCTCGGTTGGGTTCTTCAGATCCGCCTCCACGATCCGCCGGCCCCGCAGTTGCGGATTTGATCGGCCACCCGCCTGCCCGGGGCGTTGCACCCGCACGACGTCTGCGCCCAGATCGGCCAGCACCATCGCGGCGTGAGGACCCGGCCCCATACCAGCGAGTTCGACGACCCGTATCCGCGCAAGGGCGAATCCGTGCGTCACCCTCGGGGCCGCCATTCTGACATGCTGTACATATTAGACTTGCCGCGATCGACCATCATCTTGGTCTCATAGCAGCCCGTGCTGCGAGTGCCGTAACCCAATCTGACAATCATGAACACCTGACAGGGCGACTCCCGTTCCCTTCGAAGAGCTCGGCCGAGTTACGTCGAAGGCCTCGGACTTGTGCGCCGTCCGCTAGCCCGTTCAGGAACGATCCTCGGTCCGGCAAACGACATTTCAAGTATGTTCTTGCATCCGAGCCAATGCCGCGGCCATCACACGCGCTGCTGCAGGGACTCCAGTGCGGCTCGCTCCGCCAAATCCCACCGTCGCGTGCCCGACCGGTGCTCACGCGTGAACCCAACCACCGCCGGTGCGTCAGGCGCGGGCACGTCAGCGCATCGCCTTTTGGGCGCCGTTCAGCGCTTCATGTTGACACATGACAGTACACTGCCATACACCACGAACGGACCACGGACAATGCCGAGGGACGACCGCCAATGGGCAACCTACCGCGGCCACGCTCTTGACATTTCACTGTCAAAAGTGGCTTGGTTAAGGTGTGGTCACCGATGAGCTCGCAGCGTTGCTCGACGAGCGCGCTATCCGCCGTGTCCTGCTCACCTACTGCCGCGCGATCGACCGGCTCGACATCGAACTGCTGCGCGACTGCTACTGGCCGGAGGCCACCGACCGGCACGGGCCGTTCACCGGAACACGTGACGAGTTCGTGGCGTGGGTGGGGCCACTGCTGCGACGGCACACGATGACCATGCACCATTTGGGCAACATCTTGATCGACCTCGACGGCGACAGCGCGCACGCCGAGACGTACGGGGTGGCGTATCACTCCGGTGAACCGCCCGGTGACGTGCGCTGGAACTACGTCGCCGGGTTCCGCTACGTCGACACCTTCGCCCGCCGGGACGGCCAGTGGCGTATCGCCGCGCGGGTCACCGTGATCGAGTGGACCGACGCCTGGGAGGCCGACCGCGGGCGGATCGGCGGGTTCGGCGAGTACCTGCCGCGCCGTGACCGCAGCGATCTGGCGTATCGGCGGCCGGCGTGATCTTGGACGGTACGGTCGCGTTGGTCACCGGCGCCGGACAAGGCGTCGGGCGCGGCATCGCGCTAGCCCTGGCCGCGGACGGCGCACAGGTTGCGGTGGTGGGCCGCACCGCGGCGAAATGCCAGACGGTGGCCGCCGAAATCGCCGAGCGTGGCGGGCGGGCCGTCGCGGTCGCAGCCGACATCACCCGTCGCGGCGAGGTCGACAGCTGCGTGGCGGCGGTACGCGCGCAGCTAGGCCCGATCAGCTGCTTGGTCAATGCCGCTCAGCAGACACACTATTCGTCGCTGCGCAAGCTCACCGAGGACAACCTGGACGCGGTGTGGCAGTCCGGCGCGGTCGGATCACTGCGGATGATGCAGGCCTGCTTCGACGACCTGCGGGCCACCCGGGGCGCAGTGATCAACGTGGGTTCGGGCAGCGGGTTGACCGCGCGGCCGGCGATGGGCGCCTACGCGGCGGTGAAGGAGGCGCTGCGAACGATGAGCCGGGTCGCCGCCGCGGAGTGGGGCCGCTACGGGATCCGGGTCAACGTCGTCTGTCCCCTGGCAGCGTCGCCCGGGATGGATAGCTGGATGACCGACCTACCCGGCGCGGGCGACGAGCTCGTGAGCCAGGTTCCGCTCGGGCGCCTCGGCGACGCCGAGCACGATATTGGCCGCGCAGTGGTTTTTTTGGCTGGGCCCGACTCCGGCTACATCACCGGAACCACGCTGATGGTCGACGGTGGGTTCGACTATCTGAGATGACTCCCTGAGCAAGGAGAGAACCAAGTGAAGTGGGGAATTGTCTTCGCCAGCACAGGGTTTCCCGACCCCGACAGTGCGGTGGCCCTGGCACAGGCGGCCGAGCGGGCCGGCTTCGAATCGTTGTGGGCACCCGAGCACGTGATCATGCCGAAGAGCCCAGACGCAACCCCCTATCGCGGCTCGACCGACGGCAGCATGGCCCGGCTGGGTCGCCGTGGCGGCATTCCCGACCCGCTGATCTGGTTCGCCTACGTCGCGGGGCACACCACGCGCATCCGGTTTGGCACCGGCGTGCTGATCCTGCCGGAACATCAACCAGCGGTACTTGCGAAATCCGCCGCGACGCTGGACCACCTCTGCGGCGGCCGACTGATGCTCGGGGTGGGCGTCGGCGAGTTGCCCGAGGAGTATCAGGCGGTCGGCATGAACTTTAGTGATCGCGGCCGCAGAATGGACGAGTACATCGACGCGATACGGCTGCTGTGGCGTGCGGACACGGCGTCGTTTCACGGCGACTACGTCCGCTTCGATCAGGTGGAGTCCCGGCCGTGGCCGGTGCGCCGGTCGATACCGCTGCTGATCGGTGGTGCCTCGGACGCGGCTATCCGGCGCGCCGCAATCCGCGGTGACGGCTATTTCCCGTTCGTCTTCCCCGGCCAGGACCCGCTCATCGAGTTGCCGCGCCTGCTGGGCCGGGTGCGAGCGGAGACCGCGGCAGCCGGGCGCGACCCCGAGGCGATGGAGTTCACCGCGGGCGGCGCACGCACCGTTGACGAGGCAAAGGTGTACGCCGAGTTCGGGGTGCATCGGCTGACCGTCGCGGTCCGCGCCCGCACCGTAGCCGAGATGCGCGACGAGGTCGCCCGACTCGGCGATGAGCTCGTAGGCCCGACGGCGGCACTGTGAGCGGCCTGTCATTCGCCGATCGCGCGGTGCTGGTCACCGGCGCCGGACGCGGAGTCGGGCGGGCACACGCGTTGGCGTTCGCTGAACGCGGCGCCGCAGTCGTGGTCAACGACCTCGACGACAGCGCCGCCGTGGTCACCGGCGAGATCCTGGCCGGCGGCGGCTCGGCGATCGCGCACCGCGGCGACATAAGCGCGCCTGATATTGCTGAATCAGCGGTAGCTAGGGCTATTTCCCAATTCGGCCGGATCGACGTGGTGGTCGCCAATGCGGGCATCGACCAGATTACCCCGCTGCGCGACGTCACACCGCAGCTGCTGATCGACTTTTTCCGGGTGCACGTGCTCGGCACCTGGACGGTGTGCTCGGCGGCCTGGCCGCACTTCGTCGAGCAGCGCCACGGCCGAATCGTGACCACCACATCGGCCGCCGGGTACTTCGGCCTGCCGCGCGCGCTGCCCTACACCACAGCGAAGGGTGCACTGCACGGGATGACACAGTCGCTCGCACTCGAAGGCGCCCGGTTCGGGATCACCGCCAATGCGGTGGCGCCGTTCGCAGCGTCGCGGCTGGCGCGCGCCCGGACCGCCGGCGCGCCCGATTTGCAGGACGCGATCGACCGGTACGCCCCTGCGTCGGACGTCTCGCCGGTGGTGTTGTGGCTAGCCCATCACACCACCACCGTTACCGGCCAGGCCTTCGAAGTCGGGATTGGAGCGGTCAGCCGGGTGGCGGTCGGCGTCGGGGACGTGGTGGCGGTCGACGCCGACCCGGCATCGTGGACGGTCGGCGCGGTGGCCGTTCCCCCGGTCGGCGGCAGCGATCGGCCGCTGACCCGCTGGCTGAATCAGTGCGACGGTGGGGCACCGGCCTGATCTGCTCAGCATCGGCGCCAGGACGGAAATAGCTGGGCTGGGCAATAGTGCCGACACCGTGTTGAAAACGCGAAACGCGAAGGACACCGATAACGACACCTGGTCTCGCGACCAGCCGAGGCGCAACCGCGACCATGGTGGCCTGAGCAGTAAGTCGTTGAGGCAGGTGCAAGCGCCGGTTCCGCACAGGCGCGCGTCGTATTGTGACAGGTAACAAGCGCCCGTCTCGCATCCGCCCGTCCCGCTGCACCCCCTCGGATACAAGGAGGTTCCTGTAGATGAGCAGTACCGGTCATACCGCTCTCCTCGAATCGGATCAGCCCAATGGCCGCTGAAAGTCAGACCGACCAGCCGGCGTACCAACGGCCGCAGCTGCGATTGGCGCCGACACCGACGGCCGAGTCGAGGCCGTTCTGGACCGGCGGCGAACGTGACGAGTTGCTGATCTTCCGATGCCACAGCTGCGGCCATTTCTTCCACCCGCCGGCTCCGGCCTGCTGGCGATGCCGGAGCACCGATGTGGCTCCGGAACCGGTCTCCGGACGGGCCACGGTTGCCGCCTACACCATCAACCAGCAACCGTGGATTCCCGGTTTCGAGCCGCCCTACATCGTGGCGGTGGTCGAACTTGCCGAGGAGCCCGACGTGCGGCTGATCTCCAACGTGGTCAACGTTTCCTCGGAACAGATCAGCATCGGCATGCCGGTTGAGGTGTTCTTCGAGGATTGGACCGCGATGTCGGGCGAGAACGACAGCCGGGTGTGGCTCCCGCTGTTCCGTCCCATCACGGCTGCATAGTCCGCCGCTGCAGCTGCTACCACGGGACAAACTGGCCCACAGTCTCTGCGACGTTGCTAACCGACAGTCGACTGTCACATTAGAGTTGCGGCGACTGCAACCGCCAAGCGCTGCCCATCACGCCTCGGTCTGCCGACGACTCAAACCCCGACGTGTTGACCTCGCTGCTGTGCACCCATGCCCCTGACGTGAGGGT
>Ga0164242_10002397_pt1 | contig 21693 bp, 22 predicted proteins | sample OricomgcompostMG_FD_108783 | JGI IMG/M metagenome (GOLD analysis project Ga0164242, IMG submission 108783) | Miracle-Growth compost microbial communities from Emeryville, California, USA - Original compost - Miracle growth compost (MG) ... | reverse complement strand
GAGATCGACGAACGAGTCGTCGCCGAAGAAGATCTGAAGTTCACCCTTCCCAAAGGAGTTGCTGGCTGATGGCCATCCCTATGCGTCAGGCCGCCCGTGTCAGTTCGTACATGTTGCAGAACAAGATCAAGGGACGGAAGAAGTTCCCGTTGATCGTCGAACTGGAACCGCTGTTCGCCTGCAACCTCGCCTGCAACGGATGCGGCAAGATCCAGCACCCGCACGAGGTGCTCAAGCAGCGCATGCCCGTGGAGCAGGCGGTGAACGCCGTCCTCGAGTCCGGCGCCCCGATGGTCTCGATCGCTGGCGGTGAGCCGCTGATGCATCCGCAGATCGACGTCATGGTCGCCGAGCTCGTCAAGCGCAAGAAGTTCGTCTACCTCTGCACGAACGCCGAGCTCGTCGAGAAGTTCTGGGACAAGTTCGACTTCAAGCCGTCGCCGTACTTCTCCTTCGCGGTGCACATCGACGGCCTGCGTGAGCGTCACGACGCCTCCGTCGACAAGGACGGTGTGTTCGACATCGCGATCTCTGCGATCAAGTTCTTGAAGAGCAAGGGTTTCCGGGTCACCACGAACTCGACGTTCTTCAACACCGACACCCCCCAGACGATCATCGACGTGCTGAACTTCCTCAACGACGAGGTCAAGGTCGACAGCATGATGATCAGTCCGGCGTACGCGTACGAGAAGGCTCCCGACCAAGACCACTTCCTCGGCGTCACTGAGACCCGAGAGCTGTTCCGGAAGGCCTTCGCGGGCGGCAACCGCAAGCGTTGGCGTCTGAACCACAGCCCGCTGTTCCTCGACTTCCTCGAGGGCAAGGCCGATTTCGAGTGCACGGCGTGGGGCATCCCGTCCTACTCGCTCAAGGGCTGGCAGAAGCCCTGCTACCTGATGGCTGACGGTTACGTGGAGACCTACCGGGAGCTCATCGAGACGACCGACTGGGACAAGTACGGTCGCGGTAAGGACCCGCGGTGCAACAACTGCATGGCGCACTGTGGGTATGAGCCAACCGCCGTCCTCGCCACCATGGGGTCGCTGAAGGAAGGCCTGCGCGCGATGCGCGAGCAGGGCTAGGGCGTGTCTCCCAAATGTCGTTGGGTGATTCGGCGACTCTGGGCGGGTGAGTCGTGTTGCGGAGATCTCTGATGTTGCGTGGGCGCGGATCGAGCCGTTGATGCCGAGTTCGGACGGGCTGCGTGGGCGTCCGTTCCGGGAGCATCGGCAGGTCGTGGAGGGCATCGCGTTCCGGTATCGCACCGGTGTGGCCTGGCGTGATCTGCCGGAGCGGTTCGGGCCGTGGCAGACGGTGTGGAAGCGGCACCACCGGTTCTGCACCGATGGCACGTGGGACAGGCTGTTGGCGGTGTTGCAGGCCGATGCCGACCAGCGCGGGGTGTTGGACTGGAACGTGTCGGTGGATTCCTCGGTGATCCGTGCGCATCAGCACGGCGCGTCCGCCAGGCGGGAGGATCGTTCGACCAGTGGCGGCGACACAGGGGGCTCGGTCGAATTACAAGATCTCGTTGTGTTGCAAGGACGAACCGGGACATCACGCCCTCGGTAGGTCTCGTGGCGGACTGTCGACCAAGATCCACGCCGCCGTCGATGGCCGCGGACGTCCGCTGGTCATTGCACTGACACCGGGCCAGGCCGGCGACGCACCAATGATGCTGCCGCTGCTCGCGCAACTGAAGGTCACCCGCTCGCGCGGCCGCCCACGAACCAGGCCCGATGCCGTGCTGGCGGACAAGGCGTACTCCTCCCGCGCGATCCGCACACATCTGCGCGAGCGCAGCATCACGGCCGTGATCCCGGAGCCGTCCGACCAGCAGGCCCACCGCAAGCGTCGTGGCTCACGCGGCGGCCGCCCGGTCGGTTACGACCGCGAGGCCTACCGCGGCCGCAACGTCGTCGAGAGAGCCTTCAACCGCTGCAAACACTGGCGCGGGCTGGCGACCCGCTATGACAAACACGCCGTCGTCTACCGCGGCGCACTCATCTTCGCCGCAGCACTCATCTGGGCTACCGAATTAGGAGACACGTCCTAGCTACGTCAGCCAAGCGGTCCCTGAGCGCTGACCACTCGCTCACCCCGACCAAACCCCTGCCCGGGAACGGTCCCGTCAGCTGGCACGTAACCCCTGCGTGCCGGCAGATGGAAGGGAGCAGTCAGTGAACATCACATCCCGACGCACTATTGCGATCAGCGCCACCGGCGCCGCGGTCGTCGGCGCCCTCTGCCTCGGTGCCGCGTCGCCGGCGCTCGCCCAGGCCAACACCCAGGGCTCCGGCACCAACGTCGGCTTCTTCACGCCGCCGACGCTGGAGCAGGAGAAGGCCTGGTACGCGACGAGCGTGGACAACTGGGAGAACTGGTTGGCGCGGTCCGCCGCCAAGGTCGCGGCCAGCGACCATTTCACCGACGCCCAGAAGGCCGACTACGCCACCCAGGCGGCGGCGGCCAAGCAGGCGCTGGACAACCTCAAGGCCGCCATCGCGGCGGCGACCACACGAGACGATCTGGTCACCGCGCTGCAGAACGGCTGGAACCAGGTGCAGTGGCCGCAGTGGCCGAAGCCGCAGCAGGACCAGAACGCGCCGGTGCTCACGGACGCGCAGCGGCTGGCGAAGATCCAGACGCGTACCGACGCGGCCGTCGCTGGTATCGAGACCAAGCTGGACAGCAAGGCGGCCAAGGTCGCTGCTGATGATCAGCTGACCGACCAGCAGAAGGCTGACTACGTGGCGCAGGTCTCGACGGCCAAGCAGGAGCTGGACGCACTGAAGGCAGCGGTGGACGCCGCCACCACACCGGACCAGGCTAGGACCGCGCTGCGGAACGGCTGGGCGTCGATCGACTGGCCGCAGTCTCCGGACAAGGTCCGGGTCAAGCACCACCACCGTCACCACAAGTCCGGGTTCGACCCCTCGAAGTCCGCGCGGGGCGGCGACAAGCAGACGTTCACCTCCTCGCCGTCGCGCGGCCAGAAGGGACACGGCCCCGCCGACTACAACAAGGCGGGCACCTACACGGTGAAGGCTGACACCTGGAACAGCCGTACGCCGTACCGCAGCCACAGCTCGCACGTCAGCCAGGGCGGCGACCACGCCCACGCGGGCTCCAGCGGTCATGGCAGCTTCGGCGGTCACTAGGACGCACGCAGCAGAAACCCCAGGAGCGGGGCTGCCCACGCGGGTGGCCCCGTTTCGCGTCCTACCGGGCGCCGAGGTGATCCAGGATCCGCTGGCTGATCTCGCGCAGCTGATCGAGCTGTTCGGCTGTCAGTACGTCGACGAGTGCGGCACGGACCTGGCCCACGTGCCCCGGTGCCGCGTTGATAAGCACCTGCATGCCGGAATCGGTCAGCGCCGCGACCTGGCCGCGCCGGTCGTCCGAGTACTCCCGCCGCTGGACCCACCCGCGCTGTTCCAGACGCGCCACGGCGTGCGAGAGGCGGCTGCGTGAGGAGCGTGTCGCGGCGGCCAGTTCGCTCATCCGGAGGCGGTGTCCGGGACTCTCGGAGAGCCTGACGAGGATCTCGTAGTACGCGTGGGGCATACCCGCATCGAGCTGCAGCTGCCGGTCCAACGAGTCGATGAGGGACGTCGCCGCCTCGATATAGGCCCGCCACGCGGCTTGCTCGCGGTCGTTGAGCCAGCGGACCTGCGGCGCTGGGGATCGCGACACGAACGGAGCATAATGGAGCGATAGCGTCCTCAGAAGAAGTTGAGCGCTCAATTCAATGGAGAGAGGAAAGCCAGTGGCGATCCACCGGCTGAACCACGCGGTGCTGTACGTCCGCGACGTCCAGCGCAGCGTCGCGTTCTACCAGGGCGTCCTCGGCTTCGTCCCGATCGAGACGATGACCTTCCGCGGTGCCGCCTTCCTGCGGGCCCCGGGATCGGCGAACGACCACGACCTAGGCCTGTTCGAACTCGGCGCGCAGGCACAGCCGTCGCCGGCCGGGCGCACCAGCGTCGGGCTTTACCACCTGGCCTGGGAGGTCGACACCCTGAGCGATCTGCAGGATCTCGCCGCGAGGCTGGCCGAGGCGAACGCACTGGTCGGGGCATCCGACCACGGCACGACCAAGTCGCTCTACGGACGCGACCCGGACGGTCTTGAGTTCGAGATCGCGTGGATCGTCCCCGCGGACCGTCTCGACGCGGCGGCACTCCAGGCGCGCACCTCGATCCGGCCGCTGGATCTGGCCAAGGAGATCTCCCAGTTCGGTGCCGATACGCATGGCGGCATCGGTGTCAGCCGAATCGCGCTCGGTGACGCTCCGTAGGATTGGCTCGTGGCCGAGACGCGCGTACTCCTGCTCGAACAGATCCATCCCGACGCGGAGTTCATCCTGCGCTCGGCCGGCTTCCAGGTCGAACTGCTCGACCGGGCGCTGGACGAGGACGAGTTGATCGACAGGGTCTCGGACGTCCACCTGCTCGGCATCCGCTCCAAGACCCAGGTCACCCAGCGCGTGCTGGAGAGCGCGAAGAACCTGGTCGGCATCGGCGCATTCTGCATCGGCACCAACCAGATCGACCTGCACGCGGCGTCCGAGCGCGGCGTGACGGTGTTCAACGCCCCCTTCTCCAATACGCGCTCGGTGGTCGAGCTCGCCCTCGGCGAGATCATCGCGCTCACCCGCCGGCTGACGGAGAAGAACTCCCTCATGCATGGCGGGGTGTGGGACAAGTCCGCTGACGGCGCCCATGAAGTGCGTGGCCGCACGCTCGGCATCGTCGGTTACGGCAACATCGGCACGCAGCTGTCCGTGCTTGCCGAGAACCTGGGCATGAAGGTGATCTTCTACGACACGGCCGACCGGCTCGCCCTGGGCAACGCACAGGCCTGTCTGAGCATGGACGAATTGCTCGCCGAGGCCGACATCGTCACGCTGCACGTCGACGGCCGACCCCAGAACGCGAACCTGTTCGGGGAGGACCAGTTCGCGCTGATGAAGCCGGGCTCGATCTTCCTGAACCTGTCACGTGGCTTCGTCGTCGACTACCCCGCGCTGCGCAAGCACATCGAGGCCGGTCACATCGCCGGCGCCGCGGTCGACGTCTTCCCCGTCGAGCCGAAGGGCCGCGGCGATGAGTTCGTCTCCGAGCTGCGCGCCTTGCCGAATGTCATCCTCACTCCGCACATCGCCGGATCGACCGAGGAGGCGCAGAAGGACATCGGTCGCTTCGTTGCCGGCAAGTTCCGTGACTTCGTCCGTGACGGCTCCACCGCGATGAGCGTGAACGTGCCCGGCCTGATGTTGCCGCGGGCTCAGGGCACGTTGCGGCTGATCCACATCCACCGCAACGTCCCGGGGGTGCTGGCCCGGGTCAACGGCCTGCTGGCCGACGGAGGCGTCAACGTCGAGGCGCAACTGCTGTCGACGAAGGGCGAATACGGGTACGTCGTCACCGACTCGGCCAGCGGCACCACGCAGGCGATCGTCGATGCCATCCGCGCGATGCCCGAGACGATCAGCCTGCGCGTCATCTACGACTGATCCGTGCCTTGCCGGAAGTTACTGACCAGTAATATCATGACGTTACCGGTCAGTAACTAGCTGTCTTCGCAAGGGAGCGCGGCCATGGGCCACTTCAAGAGCAACGTCCGCGACATCGAGTTCAACCTCTTCGAGGTCTTCGGTACCAACGAGTTGCTCGGCTCGGGGCTCTACGCCGAGCTCGACGAGCAGACTGCTCGCGGCATGATCGAGCAGGTCGCGAAGCTGGCCGAGGGCCCGCTCGCGGAGTCGTTCGCCGACGCCGACCGCAACCCGCCGGTCTTCGACCCGCAGACCCACACCGTGAAGATCCCGGAGAGCTTCAAGAAGTCGTACAAGGCGCTCCAGGACAGCGAGTGGTGGCGTACCGAGACGCTGCCCGAACTCGGTGGAGCGCAGGTCCCGCGCGCCGTCGTGTGGGCGATCGCCGAGCAGGTGCTCGGTGCCAACCCGGCGATCCACATGTACATGGCGGGCGCGCCATTCGCCGGCATCCTCTATAAGAACGGCAACGACGTCCAGAAGCAGATGGCGCAGCGCATGATCGACCGCGGATGGGGCGCGACCATGGTGCTCACCGAGCCGGACGCCGGTTCGGATGTCGGTGCCGGCCGCACGAAGGCGGTGCAGCAGCCGGACGGCAGCTGGCATGTCGAGGGTGTCAAGCGTTTCATCACGTCGGCCGCGAACGACATGGTCGAGAACGTGATCCACCTCGTGCTCGCCCGGCCCGAGGGTGCCGGCCCCGGCACCAAGGGTCTGTCGTTGTTCGTCGTCCCGGAGTGGCACTTCGACCCGGAGACCGGCGAGCTCGGCGAGCGCAACGGTGCCTTCGTCACCAACGTCGAGCACAAGATGGGCCTGAAGGCCTCGACCACCTGTGAGCTGCGCTTCGGGGAGATCGACGGCATCCCCGCAACGGGCTGGCTCGTCGGCGACGTCCACGACGGGATCGCGCAGATGTTCCAGGTCATCGAGCACGCCCGCATGATGGTCGGCACCAAGGCCATCGCCACCCTGTCGACCGGCTACCTGAACGCGCTGGAATACGCGAAGACTCGCGTGCAGTCGGCCGACCTCACCCAGAGCACCGATAAGAACGCGCCCCGCGTGACGATCCTTCACCACCCGGACGTTCGCCGGAGCCTGATGCTCAACAAGGCGTACGCCGAGGGCCTGCGCGCGCTGGTCTACTACACCGCCACCGTCCAGGACCGGATCATTGTCGGCGAGCACGACGGCGCCGACACCAAAGCCGACGAGGCGATCAACGACCTGCTCCTGCCGATCGTGAAGGGTGTCGGGTCCGAGCGGTCGTACGAGCAGTTGGCCCAGGTGCTGCAGACCTTCGGCGGCTCGGGCTATCTGCAGGACTACCCGATCGAGCAGTACATCCGGGATGCCAAGATCGACACCCTGTACGAGGGCACCACGGCGATCCAGGGACAGGACTTCTTCTTCCGCAAGATCGTGAAGAACCAGGGTGCGGCGCTGGGCGCGATCTCCGCCGAGATCAGCTCCTTCCTCGAATCGATCGCCGACGAGGGTCGTCTCAAGGAGGAGGCAGCCGCGGTCAAGCGGGCCCTGGACGACAGCACTGGCATCGTCGGTGCGATGTTCGATCAGCTGATGGCCAGCCAGGACGACATCTCCAACGTCTACAGGGTCGGACAGAACACCACCCGCCTACTGCTCTCGGCCGGCGACCTCATGGTGGGCTATCTGCTGCTCAAGCAGGCCTCGATCGCGCTGCAGAAGTTGGACGCAGGGGCGCAGGGCGCGGACCGCGCCTTCTACGAGGGCAAGGCCGCAGTCGCGCGCTTCTTCGCACAGACCGTCCTGCCGGAACTCACGGCGCGGCGCAAGGTCGCCGAGGCGGTCGACAACTCGCTGATGCAGGTCGACGAAGCCGCGTTCTGACCGACCGACTCGGTCTTCGACAGCGCGAGCCGGCACGGTTCCGCCACTGGTCTTGAGCGAGTGGCTGTGCTGTGCCGGGCCGCTCAGCGAACCGTCCGAACCGATCGGTAACGTCGGCTGGGTGACGACTCTCTCGCGGTGGATCGAGCTTGACGGAGCGGTGAACGTCCGCGATCTGGGCGGCCTGCCCACCCGTGACGGGACGGTGACCGCACCGCGTCGCCTGATCCGCTCCGACAATCTGCAGGCGCTGACTGCCTCCGACGTCCGGCTGCTCGTCGACGAGCTCAAGGTGCGATCGGTCGTCGACCTGCGCACAGGCGTGGAGGTCGTGAACGAGGGCCCGGGGCCGCTCACGCGCGAGCCCGACGTCGACGTCCGGCACCTGTCGCTGTTCCCAGAGGTCGGCCAGAACACCGACGCCGCCGCCCTGCCGGAGGGCAAGTCGGTGATCCTGCCCTGGCAGGAGCGCGCGAGGATCGGCCCGGACGGTAAGAAGCAGTGGCCGGACGCGGCCGAGGTCTACGTCGGCTACCTCACCGAGCGGCCGGACTCCGTGCTGGCCGGGCTACGGCTGATCGCCGCCACCGAAGGCGCGACGATCGTGCACTGCGCCGCGGGCAAGGACCGCACCGGCATCCTCACCGCTCTCGCCCTGGAAGAGGTCGGGGTCGAGCGAGAGGCGATCATCGAGGACTACGTGCTGACCGGCGAGCGGATCGAGGCGATCATGCGCCGGCTCATGGATACGCAGACCTACTCCGACGACGTGGTCACCGCCAAGATGAACAAGCACAAGCCCAAGGCCGAGACGATGATCGAAGTCTTCGCGACGGTCGACGGCACCTTCGGTGGCGTCGGTACGTGGTTGCGCGAGCAAGGCTGGACCGAGGCGGATGCCGTCGCGCTCCGCTCGCGCTTGCTCGCCTGACCCAGGCGAAGGTGGACGAGCCGAGAGCCTGTCGACGATCTCGCGCGGAGACGCCGAGATTCGAACTCGGGGTCGGGATGAACCGACGCTCGCTTTCAAGGCGAGTGCATTAGGCCGCTCTGCCACGTCTCCCTGGTGCGGCTCCCAGGGTATCGGTGTGGCCGGTCAGGTCGCGGATCGGTTTCGGATCACGGCCCGGCTCTTACACCAGGCACAGCCGCGGTTAGGCTCGGATAACGGACAATCTGCCCGACACGTACTGGAGAAATATCTGATGAAGCTTCGCTTCGCCCTCTGTGCCGTGCCCGCGGCGCTCGCCCTGGCCGCCTGCAGCAGCAGTGGCGCCGCCAACTCCTCCGAGACCACGTCGGCCCCGCCCGCGCAGACCACCACCTCAGCCGCTGCCGCGACCTCCGCTACTACCTCCGCCGTGGCGGCGGCCGACCCGTACTGCGCCAAGCTCGCCACCTTCCCGGCCATGCTCACGAAGTTCCAGCAGGAGCTCGGCGCGCCCAAGGCCTCCAAGCTCAAGGCCGACGTCGCCGAGGCGAAGGCGTATTTCGAAAGCCTGCAGCAGGGCGCTCCGGCCGAGCTCGCGCCTCAGCTGAAGACGGTCGTCACGACGCTCGACGGGGTCAAGAGCGTGGACGACATCCCGATGCTCACCCCCAAGGTGTTGCCGATTGCCACTGCCATCCAGACGTACATCACGACGAACTGCACGGCTTCCTGATCGCAGCTCGGCACCTGACGCCCGCTCGGCCTGTGGCCGGGCGGGCATCGTGTTGCTAGCGCCGCCCGCTCAACGGGCCCAGCAGGGCGGCGTCGGCGAGTTGGGCGGCGACCGCCGCGTGCTCGGAGCGCACCAGTGCGGTCGTGAGGCGTAGGTGGCCGGGTTGCTCGGAGGTGATACCGAACGGCGCGCCGGCGGCGGCGCCGATGCCGATGCTGGCCAGGCGTACGAGTGCAGCGGACTCGTCGCGTACGGGCAGCCAGATGTTCAGGCCGTCCGTACCGCCGACCTCGACCCCCCGGCTCGCCAGCGCATCGACCACCGCAGCGCGACGTTCGCCATACGCGTCGCGTGCCTTTGCGACCTGTGCGCGGGCCGAGGCACTGGACAGCAGGTCGAGCAGTAGTCGTTGCAGCAGCCGGCTGGTCCAGCCCTGGCCGAGGTAGCGGCGCTCGACGAGGGTGTCGACGTAGGCCGCCGGGCCGCCGACCGCGGCCAGGCGCAGGTCCGGGCCGTGCGATTTGGAGTAGCTGCGTACGTGCAGCACCTTCTCCGGAACCCACACTCCGAGACTGTGCGCCGAGCTGGTGGCGATCATGCCGGCCGAGTCGTCCTCGACCACCACCACGTCGCCGGCGGCGACGATCCCGGCCAGCTCGCGGGCGCGTTCGACCGTCATCGAGACGCCGGTGGGGTTGTGGCCCCGCGGCTGCAGGAAGAATGCGCTTACCCCGGAGGCAACGGCCGCGCGCAGCGCCTCGGGGCAGGGCCCGTGCGCGTCGAGGGGTACGGGCACCAGCCGCATACCGAGGGCCTCGAGCAGGTCGAGCAGCGGCGGGAACGCCGGTTGCTCCACGGCGATGCGATCACCGAAGCGCAGCAGCACGGTGCAGATCTGATCGATCGCGTCCATTGCCCCGTCGGCTACGGTGAGCCGCTCGGCGCGGTACGGCCAGTCGGCCGCCACGCAATCGGCCAGCTCGGGCAGCATCGGCTCGTCGAGGTAGTCGGTCGGGTGGGGCGAGTGCCGCAGCCGGTTCAGCGACGGAGCCAGGTCGGGCAGCAGGTCGGGGTCCGGGACGCCGCTGGACAGGTCCAGGTCGAAGGCCGTCCGTGACTCGCGTACCCGTCGATAGCGTGTCGGCCCCACCCGGGTCAGGGCGGCGATCGTGGTGCCGCGGCGACCGTCGGTGCGGATCGATCCGGCACGCGACAGCAGCGCCCAGGCCGCGCTGACGGTGGTGGGGGAGACCCCGAGTCCCAGGGCTACCTCGCGGATCGGCGGCAGGCGGTCGCCCTCGTGCAGCTGACCAGCACGGATCGCGTCACTGACCGCGTTGGCGATCCCGCGAGCGGTCGGCTCGGCGAGGTGAGCCGCGATGACGTCAAGCATAGTTTGTAACATATCAATGAGTCTCTTGTACCAGCAATAGCTGGGGCGTACGGTGGCCCGCATGACTCGCATCTCGCACTGGATCGGTGGCGCCCACGTAACCGGCACGTCCGGCCGTACCGCGCCGGTCTACAACCCCGCAACCGGTCTGCAGTCGGCCGACGTCGACCTCGCCTCGGTCGACGAGGTCAACCGCGCGGTCGCCAGCGCGAAGGCGGCCGCCGCTGAATGGCGGAACGCATCGCTGTCCAAGCGCTCGGCGGTGCTGTTTGCGTTCCGCGAGCTGCTGCACAACAACGCCGACGAACTGGCCAAGATCGTCACGGCCGAGCACGGCAAGGTGCTCTCGGACGCCGCCGGTGAGGTGGCGCGGGGACTGGAGAACGTCGAGTACGCCTGCGGCGTACCGCAGCTGATGAAGGGCGGCTTCAGCGAGCAGGCTTCGACGGGGATCGACGTCTACTCGATCCGTCAGCCGCTCGGGGTGGTCGCCGGCATCACCCCGTTCAACTTCCCGGCGATGGTGCCGCTGTGGATGTGCGCCAACGCGATCGCCACCGGCAACGCGTTCGTGCTCAAGCCGAGCGAGAAGGACCCGTCCGCCGCGCTGTTCCTCGCGGAGCTGTGGAAGAAGGCCGGCTTACCGGACGGCGTTTTCACGGTCGTGCAGGGCGACAAGGTTGCCGTGGACGCCATCCTCACCCATCCGGACATCGCGGCGGTCAGCTTCGTCGGGTCGACCCCGATCGCGAAGTACATCTACGAGACCGGCACGGCGCAGGGCAAGCGGGTGCAGGCGCTCGGTGGCGCGAAAAACCACATGGTCGTGCTGCCGGACGCCGACATCGATCTCGCGGCTGACGCCGCGGTGGGCGCCGCCTATGGTGCGGCCGGTGAGCGCTGCATGGCGATCTCGGTGGCGGTAGCGGTAGGCGATGTCGGCGACAAGCTCGTCGACGCGATCAGCGCGCGCCTGCCCAAGCTCACGATCGGCGACGGTACCGATCCCGACAGCGAGATGGGACCCCTGATCACCGGCGAGCACCGCGACAAGGTGGCCGGCTACATCGCCGCAGGTGAGGACGAGGGCGCCAAGGTCGTCGTCGACGGACGCCCCGGCAAGACGCAGGCCAGCCTGCCGGACAGCGGTTTCTTCCTCGGCACGACTCTGCTGGACAACGTGACGCCGACGATGAGCGTCTACACCGACGAGATCTTTGGTCCGGTGCTCTCGGTCGTACGAGTGGGCACCTACAACGAGGCGCTCGAGCTGATCAACGCCAATCCGTTCGCCAACGGCACCGCGATCTTCACGCGCGACGGTGGTGCCGCCCGGCAGTTCCAGTTCGACGTCGAGGTCGGCATGGTCGGGATCAACGTGCCGATCCCCGTGCCGGTGGCGTACTACTCCTTCGGCGGCTGGAAGGCCTCGCTGTTCGGCGACACGCACATGTACGGGCCCGAGGGCGTGAACTTCTACACCCGCGGCAAGGTGGTCACGAGCAAATGGCCCGACCCGGCCACCTCGACGGTTGACCTGGGTTTCCCGCGAACACGGTGAGCGGAAAACAATCAGAACGGCCCGCGAACACGGTAAGAGACCGAGCAGAAAGGACGCACGATGGAAGGCGTACTGGCAGCCATTCCGACCGATGAGGCGACGGTTCGCAAGCTCGACCGTGCCCACGTCTTCCACTCCTGGTCGGCCCAGGGACTGATTGACCCGCTGCCAATCGCCTCGGCGTCCGGGTCGTATTTCACCGACTACGCCGGCAAGCGCTACCTGGACTTCTCCAGCCAGCTGGTCAACATCAACATCGGGTACCAGCACCCGAAGCTGGTGGCGGCGATCCAGGAGTACGCCGCCAAGCTGTGCACCATCGCCCCCGGCTACGCGAACGACGCCCGTGGCCAGGCGGCACACATGATCGCCGATCTCGCGCCGGCCTCACTGAACCAGGTGTTCTTCACGAACGCCGGTGCGGAGGCGAACGAGAACGCCATCCGTATGGCCCGGCTGCACACCGGTCGGCACAAGGTACTCGCCACCTACCGCAGCTACCACGGCGCTACGCACGGGGCGATCGGCCTGACCGGCGATCCCCGCCGGTGGGCGTCGGAGGCAACCGGCGGGGTGAGTGCGGGCTTCGTGCACTTCTGGGGTCCGTACCTGTACCGCTCGGCCTTCCACTCCCAGACACCCGAGCAGGAGACCGAGCGCGCTCTCGCCCACCTGCGCGACGTGATCATGGTGGAGGGCGCGAACACGATCGCCGCGATCATGCTCGAGACGGTTGTGGGCACGAACGGGATCCTCGTACCGCCGCCCGGCTACCTGCAGGGCGTGCGTGCCATCTGCGACGAATATGGGATCGTTCTGATCGCGGACGAGGTCATGGCCGGCTTCGGCCGCTGCGGCGAGTGGTTCGCCGTCGACCACTGGGGCGTCGCACCCGATCTGATCACCTTCGCCAAGGGCGTCAACTCCGGGTACGTGCCGCTCGGTGGCGTGATCATCTCGGACGAGATCGCCGCCTCGTTCCAGACCACCGCCTACCCGGGCGGCCTCACCTACAGCGGCCACCCGCTTGCCTGTGCCAGCGCCGTCGCCTCGATGACGATCTTCAAAGAGGAGGGGATCGTCGAGCATGCCCGCGCCCTCGGTACGGACGTGATCGGCGCCGAGTTGGACAAGATCGCCGCGCGCCACCCGTCCGTCGGCGAGGTACGCGGCCTGGGCGTGTTCTGGGCGCTCGAACTCGTTCGGGACCGCGCGACACGCGAGCCGCTGGTGCCGTACAACGCGAGCGGCGAGGCGGCCAATCCGATGGCCGAGTTCGCGGGCGCGTGCAAGGAGCGCGGACTGTGGCCGTTCACCCACTTCAACCGCACCCACGTCGTCCCGCCCTGCACGACGACAGCGGACGAGGTGCGCGAAGGCCTCGCCATCCTGGACGAGGCCCTCGAGGTAGCGGATCGGTATTACACCGGGAGCTGAACCGGACGACGGCGGGTCATCGCGCAGGCCCGCCGTCGTGGTCTCACTCGGGCGGGATGTCGGTGTGCCCGGACTTCGCGGCGATGACCCCGGCCTGGAATCGGCTCAGTGCACCGACCTGCGTCATGTACTCGGCGATGTGCCGGCGCGCGGTGCGTACCGAGATCGATAGCTTGCGCGCGATCGACTCGTCCTTCTCGCCCTCGGCCATCAGCCGCAGGATCGCCCGGCGTGTCGGGTCCACCTCGACGCCGACATCGGCGCCGCCGAGGTATTCGGCCAGCCCCGTGGCATCGCCCCAGAGCTGCTCGAACATCATCACGATCCAGGCGACGACGTTCGGCTCGCGGACGACGGCCAGCCGCAGCACCTGCGGGTCTTCGCGCGGGATGCGGATCAGCGCGACCTCTCGGTCGACGATCAGCGTGCGCATCGGCAGCGCCTGCATGAAGCGGATCTTCGCGCCGTTGTCGGAGAGTTCGCGCAGGTAGGCGAAGGTGTCCTTGTCGCGCAGGACCGACGTTTGGTAAAGCGCTCGGGTACGGATCCCGCGGCGCAGGGAGTAGAGGTTCGCAGTCTGGGTCTTGCCGGTAACCCGGTCGAAGGGCAGGCCACCCGGAGAGATCGACAGGACCTCGTCGTGGCATTGGTCGGCGAAGTGCATGATCACGTTGCCGATCTCGGCAGGATCCTCGGTGATGTCGACCGCGGACTCGGTGGCGCGTGCGGCCAGCGTCAGGTTCCACTCCGGGACCAGACTGCGCAGCGCGTTGCGTCGTACCTCGAGTTCGGCCCGGCGGGCGGCCAGCTCGAGGTCCTCGGTCCCCAGCACCGTCGCCTCGGCGAGCATCGGGCTGACCGCCGTGAAGTGCTCGCCGTCCTCGGACCGCAGCACGCCCATGTCGATGAGCGTCGCCAGCGGCTTGTCCAGCTCGTCGGACGGCTGCTCCAGCGCGGCAGCGAGGGCCGAGACCGTCGAATTCGGCTGGAGCAGAACACGTCGATAGAGCGCGGTCTCCACCGGACCGAGCTCACCGTCGCCGCGCATGTCCGGCCTCCGCAGCTTGTTGCCAGGCAGCTAGTTGCCACCTCAGGGGCTGGGAATTGCTGATCCCTCAAGCCATCCTATAAAGAGTGAACCGGTCCAAACGTCCGCACCACAAGAGTGTTATCGGACATTGAGGCACAGAGAGGACATCATGGCTGGCCGCACCCCCAAGCGCCTTGTCGCCGTGATCGCGCTCGTCATCGGTCTGGGTGCGCTCGCACCGGCGACCGCAGCCGACGCGAAGACGTCTGTCAAGCCACCCGCGAAGAGCACCACGCCACCGACGACCGTCGTCGTCACTCCGATGGACTGGTGGTTCTGACCAGCTAGGGTGGACCCGGTTGCGGTCGTAAGTCCTGGCGACCGCAACCACCGCCGATCCCGCTCCTCGGGTCGCGCCCCACGTCAGTGGTGGCAGCACCGGGGGCGGGATCGGTCGTTTCCGCGCCGGTGGAAGGATCCTTGCCATGAGTTCGGATCTGCCTGCCGACCTGGTCCACGTGCACAGCGGCAAGGTTCGCGACCTGTACCGCACACCGGACGGGCGGCTGCTGATGGTCGCCAGCGACCGCATCTCCGCCTTCGACTTCGTGCTGACGCCGACGATCCCGGACAAGGGCCGCATCCTCACCGCGATGACGGTGTGGTGGTTCGAGCAGTTGGCCGACCTCGTGCCCAATCACATGATCAGCATCGACGACCCGTTGATCCCTCAGCGATGGCGTGGTCGTGCGATGCTCTGCACCCCGCTGCAGATGGTCCCGGTCGAGGCCGTCGCACGCGGTTACCTCGCCGGCTCGGGCGTCGTCGAATATCGCTCCGGCGGGGCTGTCTGCGGCGTCCCGCTACCCCCGGGCCTGGTGGACGGCGACAAGCTGCCCGAACCGATCTTCACGCCGGCGACCAAGGCGGACCTCGGCGAGCACGATGAAAACGTCAGCTTCGAGCAGGTCGCCGCGACGGTCGGCACGCAGACAGCGGTCCGGTTGCGGGAGCTCACGCTGGCGGTCTACACCCGGGCGGCCGGGATTGCCGCGGGCAAGGGCATCATCCTGGCCGACACCAAGTTCGAGTTCGGCTTCGAGGCCAGCGGCGGCACGCTGGTGCTCGGTGACGAGGTGCTCACCCCGGACTCGTCCCGCTTCTGGCCGGCCGACGAGTGGACGCCCGGAAAGCCGCAGCCCAGCTACGACAAGCAGTTCATCCGCGACTGGCTCACCTCGCCGGCCTCGGGCTGGGACCGTGCCTCCGACGCGCCGCCTCCGGCCCTGCCCGCGGACGTCGTGATCGCCACGAGGGCCAAGTACATCGAGGCGTACGAGCGGCTGACCGGGCTGGACTTCAGCGACTGGCCGGGCTGACCTCGTTCGCGACCGGCTTCTCCGCCGATGCCGGGCAGACCGCTTCGCCGCTGTGCTTGTCGTTCGGCTCGCAAGCTTCGCCGAAATGCCGCACGACGGTCTCGGCGACATCACGCAGAGCGGCAAGTTGATCGGCGGAGAGGACGTCGATCAGGTGCTGGCGTACCGAGGCGACATGGTCGGGCGCTGCCGCCTGGATCGCGGCCAACCCCTTCTCGGTCAGCGTGACGAACGCCCCGCGAGCATCCTCGGCGCACTCGGCGCGGGCGACGAGGCTGCGCTGCTCCATGCGGCTGACGTGGTGGGAGAGCCGGCTGGTCGACCATTGCATGGCGGTCGCCAGCTCCGAGAGCCGTCGCTGGTGGTCGGGGGCCTCGGAGACCGCGGCCAGCACGTGATAGTCGGGCATGGACAGGCCGCTGTCGCGGGTGAGTTCGCGGGCGATGGTGGAGTCGAGCAGCAGCACCATGCGCAGGTAGGCGCGCCACGCCGACTGTTCCTCGGCGGTGAGCCACCTCGTGTTCGCCGTCATGGCACCCAGCGTACGCTTTTGTTGACGCATCATCTACCTGTTATCGTGCCCTTCGAACTTGCGAATGGGAGAAACGCGTATGCCGAAGCTGCTCGTGGTCGTTGCCAGCACCCGCCCCGGCCGGGTGGGGCCGGTGGTCGCAGACTGGTTCGTCCCGCGGGCTCAGGACCACGCCGGCTTTGAGGTCGAGGTCGCCGACCTCGCGAGACTGAACCTGCCGATGATGGATGAGCCGCACCACCCGCGGCTCAAGCGCTACGAACACGAGCACACCAAGAACTGGTCGGCCATCGTCGAGTCCGCGGATGCGTTCGTCTTCGTGATGCCCGAGTACAACTACACGTTCAACGCCCCGCTGAAGAACGCGATCGACTACCTGCACAGCGAGTGGGCGTACAAGCCGGTCGGTTTCGTCAGCTACGGCGGCATCTCGGGCGGCCTGCGCGCCGTCCAATCACTCAAGCCGGTGGTCACGACCCTGAGCATGTTCCCGCTGTCGGCCGGCGTGGTGCTGCCGTTCGTCGCCAACCTGATCACGGACGGCGTCCTGCATCCGGGCGAGATGGCCGAGGGCAGCGCCAAGGCCATGCTGGACGAGCTGCTCAAGGTCTCCGGCGCGCTGGCCGCGCTGCGGCAGTAGCCGTGCCGGGGCGTCACATCCGCCTGGGTCGTCCTGGTGGACGCCGCGCCGGTCGGGCGGGTGCGCCGCGTCGGCCGGAGGTGAGCAGTCCCGGTACGCTCAGCGTGTGCCGAAGGTAGTCGTTGACGTCATTCTCAAGCCCGAGATCCTGGACCCGCAGGGTCAGGCGATCCTCGGCACACTCGGCCGGCTCGGCATCGCCGGCGTAAACGGCGTCCGGCAGGGCAAGCACTTCGAACTGGACGTGGACGACTCGCTCGACGACGACGCGATCGCCAAGGTCGCCGACACGCTGCTCGCGAACCCCGTGATCGAGACCTTCACGGTCAAGCGTGCCTGAAGGCCCCGGTAGCCTTGAACCCGTGGTCCGCGTCGGTGTAGTCACCTTTCCCGGTTCCCTCGATGACCGCGATGCGGCCAAGGCCGTGCGTATCGCCGGTGGCGAGGCCGTCCCGCTCTGGCACGCCGATCCGTCCCTGCAGGACGTCGCGGCGGTGATCCTGCCCGGTGGCTTCTCCTACGGCGACTACCTGCGCTGCGGCGCCATCGCCCGCTTCTCTCCGGTGATGGACTCCGTGATCGCGGCCGCCCACGAGGGTCTACCGGTCCTCGGCATCTGCAACGGCTTTCAGGTGCTCTGCGAGTCGCACCTGCTTCCCGGCGCCCTGATCCGCAACGACCACCGCAAGTTCGTCTGCAAGGAACAGCGCCTGCGCATCGAGAACAACCGCACGCCGTGGACCGGCGAGTACGCCACCGGCCAGGAGATCGTGGTCCCGTTGAAGAACGGCGAGGGCGGCTTCGTGGCGGACGAGGCCACGCTGGACATGCTCGAAGGCGAGGGCCGCGTGGTCGCGCGATACCTGGACGGCAACCCGAACGGCAGCTACCGCGACATCGCCGGCATCACCAACGAGGCGGGCAACGTCGTCGGCCTGATGCCGCACCCCGAGCACGCCGTCGAAGCGCTCACCGGGTCCGGCACCGACGGGCTCGGCTTCTTCCTCGGACTTGTCGGAGTGCTGGCGTGACCGCCGTCCCCTCGTACGTGGTCGACACCGTCGAGAAGGCCGGCGCGACGCCGGACGCCGCCCAGCCGTACACCGAACTCGGCATGGCACCGGACGAGTACGCACGCGTCCGGGAGATCCTCGGCCGCCGTCCGACGTCCTCCGAGCTGGCGATCTACTCGGTGATGTGGAGTGAGCACTGCTCGTACAAGAGCTCGCGCATCCACCTGCGCCAGTTCGGTGAGAAGCAGCCGCCGGAGGCCGCTGACGGCGGAGTGCTACTCGTTGGCATGGGTGAGAACGCCGGAGTCGTGGACGCCGGCGACGGCTGGGCGGTCACGTTCAAGATCGAGTCGCACAACCACCCGTCGTACGTCGAACCGCACCAGGGCGCCGCGACCGGCGTCGGCGGCATCGTCCGGGACATCCTCACCATGGGCGCCCGTCCGATCGCGGTGATGGACTCGCTGCGCTTCGGCCGCTTCGATGCCCCCGACACACACCGGGTGCTGCCCGGTGTGGTCAGCGGAATCGGCAGCTACGGCAACTGTCTCGGCCTGCCGAACATCGGGGGCGAGATCTACTTCGACGACGTGTACGCCGGCAACCCACTGGTGAACGCGCTCTGCGTCGGCGTCATGCGCACCGACGGCATCAAGCTCGCCAAGGCCGACGGCCCCGGCAACAAGGTCGTGCTCTTCGGCGCACGCACCGGCGGCGACGGCATCGGCGGTGCCTCGGTACTCGCCTCGGCGACGTTCGAGTCGGAGGGCGAGCGCAAACGCCCGGCAGTGCAGGTCGGTGACCCGTTCGCCGAGAAGGTGCTCATCGAGTGCTGCCTGGAGATCTTCGCTGCCGACCTGGTCACGGGCATCCAGGATCTCGGTGCCGCGGGCCTGTCGTGCGCTACCACCGAACTGGCCGCGGCAGGCACCGGCGGCATGGACGTGCAGCTCGATCTCGCCCCGCTGCGCGACGAGACGCTCGTGCCCGAAGAGATCCTGATGAGTGAGTCCCAGGAACGCATGATGGCGGTGGTGACGCCGGAGAAGCTCGACGCGTTCCTCGCCGTGTGCGCGAAGTGGGACGTACTCGCGACCGTCATCGGCGAGGTCACCGACACGGGCCGCCTGCGGATGACCTGGCACGGCGAGACGATCGTCGACATCCCGCCGCGTACCGCCGCGCACGAGGGCCCGCTCTACGACCGCCCCGTCGAGCGGCCGCTCGACCAGGACGTGATCACCTCGCACGACGGCCGCGACCTGCCGCGGCCGCGCACCGGCGACGAACTGCGCGCCACGCTGCTCAGGCTCATCGCCTCACCGAACCTCGCCGACAAGTCGTGGGTCACCGACCAGTACGACCGCTTCGTGCTCGGCAACACCGTGCTCGCCCAGCCCGAGGACGCCGGCATGGTGCGCCTGGACGAGACCACCACCCGCGGCGTCGCGCTGTCGACGGACGGCAACGGCCGCTACACGCGCTTGGACCCGTACGCGGGTGCGCAGCTCGCGCTGGCCGAGGCGTACCGCAACGTGGCCGTCACCGGCGCCAAGCCGCTGGCTGTGACCAACTGCCTCAACTTCGGCTCGCCCGAGGACCCGGCGGTGATGTGGCAGTTCACCGAGGCGGTCCGCGGCCTGGCCGACGGTTGCCAGACGCTCGGTACGCCAGTCACCGGAGGCAACGTCAGCTTCTACAACCAGACCGGCAACACCGCGATCCACCCGACGCCGGTCATCGGCGTGCTCGGCGTCATCGACGACGTCGCCCGGCGTACTCCGCAGGCCTTCGTCGGGGACGGCTCGCTGATCTACCTGCTCGGCGACACCCGCGATGAGTTCGGCGGCTCGGAGTGGGCGCACGTCGTCCATGGCTTCCTCGGGGGGCTACCGCCCAAGGTGGACCTCGAGCGCGAGAAGGTGCTCGCCGACGTCCTGATCGCCTCCTCTCGCGACGGGCTGATCGACTCGGCGCACGACCTGGCCGAGGGCGGCCTGGCGCAGGCGCTGGTCGAGTCGTGCTTGCGTGGCGACATCGGCGCCCGCGTCGTGCTGCCCGAGGGCGTCGACGCGTTCGTGTCGCTGTTCAGCGAGTCGCCCGGCCGGGCCATCGTCTGTGTGCCGCGCTCGGAGGAGGTGCGCTTCGGCGACCTCTGCGCCGCCCGCGGCCTGCCGGCCCAGCGCATCGGCGTGGTCGACGTGCTGGCCACCGAGTTGTCGGTGCAGGGCCAGTTCGACATCCCGCTGCGCGGGTTGCGCGCCGCCTGGTCGACGACCCTGCCGGCGCGTTTCGAGGACTGACCCGCGTGCCGGCCCCGCTGCAGGCCGAACTCGACGCGTATGCCGAACAGTGTCGCGTCCTCGCCGACTGGCTGGGCTCGCTACCAGCCGCCGATTTCGCCAGGCCGTCGGTGCTGCCGGGCTGGGACGTCCGCATGCTGGTCGGGCACATCACCGGCAGCAAGGCCGGACTGTCGACCTGGCTGGCTGAACGCTCCTCCGACCAACCGGTCCCGCCGGCCCGGTACGTGCAGGCGTACGCCCCCGCGGCCGCACAGATCACCGAAGCGACTGTCGAAGCCACCGGCGATGCGACTCCCGCCGAGCTGAGCGAACGGCTGCGCGCGCAGATCCCCGTCCCGGAGGGCACGGTCGCGACCACGACCATCCAGGGGCCGCGCGGCGCCACCACCGCGCTGAACTTTGCCCGCACGCGGGTGCTCGACCTGGTCGTGCACTGCGACGATCTGGCTCGTTCGATCCCCGAAGCCGACCCGGTGTCACTGGTACGCCCCGCCCTGGCCACGACCGTCCGCATGCTGGCCGAGATCCTGGCCGGCCAGGCCCCCGGCCGCTCGGTCGAGGTACGCGTGCCGCCGTTCGTCGCGGTGCAGGCGATCGGGGGCCCGCGCCATACCCGCGGCACTCCCCCGAATGTGGTGGAGACCGACCCGGTCACATGGCTGCGGCTGGCTACCGGGCGTGCCAGCTTTGCCGAGGCCGTCGCGACGGGGGCCGTGCGGGCGACCGGCCCCCGCTCGGACCTCTCGGCGCACCTCCCCGTCCTGTCCTGAGCCGACTTTGGGCCGCATGCGCACGTTCGAGGCGGCCCCGCACGGCCCAAGGATGGATCTCTGGGCCCCGTATGCACGCGATCAATGTGGCGGTGCGGCCCAAAGTCGCGGCGGCGGGCTGAGGGTTGGTGAGCGGCGTCCCGTGGGCCACGTAGACTCGTAGGCGTGGCGCGCGGCGACGGCAACCTCAACCACAATCTGCTCGACGACGACAAGGGCCCGCAGGACGCCTGCGGGGTCTTCGGCGTATGGGCACCCGGCGAGCAGGTCGCGAAGCTGACCTACTTCGGCATCTACGCCCTGCAGCACCGCGGCCAGGAGGCTGCCGGTATCGCGGTCAGCGACGGCAGTTCGGTGCTCGTGTACAAGGATCTCGGCCTGGTGTCCCAGGTCTTCGACGACGCCACTATCGAGACTCTCCAAGGCCACGTCGCCGTCGGCCACACTCGCTACTCGACGACCGGCTCGACGACGTGGGAGAACGCTCAGCCGTCCTTCCGTACGACCCCGGCCGGAACCGGCCTGGCCCT
>Ga0164242_10002396_pt1 | contig 21695 bp, 21 predicted proteins | sample OricomgcompostMG_FD_108783 | JGI IMG/M metagenome (GOLD analysis project Ga0164242, IMG submission 108783) | Miracle-Growth compost microbial communities from Emeryville, California, USA - Original compost - Miracle growth compost (MG) ... | reverse complement strand
GCACCCGATGATCACCATCGGAACTCCGCTGTCGCCGCATGCGACCAAAGTCATGCTGCTCGGTTCGGGCGAACTCGGCCGGGAGGTCGTGATCGCGCTGCAGCGCCTGGGCGTCGAGACCATTGCGGTCGATCGCTACGAGAACGCGCCCGGCCAGCAGCTGGCCCACCACGCGCGGACGATCTCGATGACCGACCCCGCGCAGATCAAGGCGCTGATCGAGGCCGAGCGGCCCGACATTGTCATGCCGGAGATCGAGGCCATTGCCACCGGGGCGCTGCAAGAGTTGGAGGACGCCGGCATCGTGCGGGTGATCCCAACGGCACGAGCGACCCGGCTGACCATGGACCGCGAGGGCATCCGGCGACTGGCCGCCGAGGAACTCGGCGTGCCGACCAGCCCATACAAGTTCTGCGATTCGCTGGCCGAACTGACCGAGGCCGCCGACACGATCGGTTACCCGTGCGTGGTCAAGCCGGTGATGAGCAGCTCGGGTAAGGGCCAGAGTTACCTGCATGCGCCCGACGAGGTGCCCCAGGCCTGGGAGTACGCCATGGCCGGCGGCCGGGTCACCCAGACCCGGGTGATCGTCGAGGGTTTCGTGGACTTCGATTACGAGATCACCCTGTTGACCGTGCGCGCGGTCGGTGCCGACGGCCGGATCGAAACCCAGTTCTGCGAACCGATCGGGCATCGCCAGGTCGCCGGTGACTATGTGGAAAGCTGGCAGCCGGCTCCGATGTCGGCCGCCGCGCTGCGCAATGCCCAAGCCGTCGCCCGCAAGGTCACCGATAACCTTGGCGGACAAGGGGTTTTCGGTGTCGAGCTGTTCGTCAAGGGCGACCAGGTGTGGTTCAGTGAGGTGAGTCCGCGGCCGCACGACACCGGTATGACCACCATGATCACCCAGTGGCAGAACGAATTCGAGCTGCACGCCCGCGCCATCCTGGGACTGCCGGTGGACACCTCGCTCAAGAGCCCGGGCGCCAGCGCGGTCATCTACGGCGGTGTCGACGCGCAGGCCGTGGTCTTCGACGGTGTCGACGAAGCATTGCAAGTTCCGCGAACCGACCTGCGGCTGTTCAACAAGCCGGAGAGTTTCGTCAATCGCCGGATGGGCGTGGCGCTGGCCCGCGACGCGGACGTCGAGGCCGCCCGGCGCAATGCGGCCGAGGCGGCGAGCCGAGTCAAACCCCGCGCCCTCTGAGATCACCCATGAAGAAGGGGCGCCCACCGAAGCGGACGCCCCTTCTTTGCGCGCGAAGCTAATCGTTGTTGAAATAGCTCAGCAGGCGCAGGATCTCGATGTACAGCCAGACCAGGGTGACGGTCAGGCCCAGGGCGATGCCCCATGCGGCCTTCTCCGGGGCACCAGCGCGGATCATCTGATCAGCAGCGTCGAAGTCGACCAGGAAGCTGAACGCGGCCAGCGCGATGCACAGCAGCGAGAAGCCGATCGCAAGCCCGCCACCGCTACGCAGGCCCATACCCTCACCGCCACCGACGCCGAACATGCCGAGCACCAGGTTGGCCAGAGCCATCAGCACGACACCGAACATGCCCGCGACGAGCATGCGGGTGAACTTCGGGGTGACCCGGATGGCACCGGTCTTGTAGACCACCAGCATGCCGATGAACACACCGATGGTGCCGATCACCGCCTGGAAGATCATCGCCGGCCCGCCGACCGAGGCCAGCTCGGACAGGATGAACGACGCCGCGCCCAGGAACAGCCCCTCCAGCACCGCGTAGCTCAACACGATCGCCGGGTTGTCCTGCTTCCGGCCGAACGTGGCGATCACCACCAGCACCAGGCCGCCGATCGCGCCGATCATCGTCAGCGGGCTCGCCAGCGCGAGGTTGCCCTGCACCAAGAAGTACGAGATCACCGCACTGACCGACAGCACCGCCAGGGTGATACCGGTCTTGGTGACCACGTCGTCGATGGTCAGCGGGCGCGAGAAACCGGCCTGTTGCGGCGGGTACTCGGTGTACTGCTGCGACATCGTCTGCTGGGCGCCGTAGGCGGCGGCCCCGCTACCAAATTGCGCGTATCCACCCTGCGTCTTGGGCAGGGAACGAAATACCGGGTTGCTGCTCTCGCGCACCGTCGGATTCCTCTCCTGAAGCGTGGGGTTCGCCTAATGACGAACACCCCCTCAACGTACGGCCAACGGGTATTGGTTCCCAGCCACACGAGAAAACTGGAAGTTTCCTGGGAAAGGTTACCTGCCCGGACCCGCTCGTGGGCGACGCTCTAGATTGCATAATCGTGGCAGAAAACGAGGACATCCTAGTAAATGTCGAGAACGGCGTCGGCGTGGTCACGCTGAACCGCCCGAAGGCCATCAACTCGCTCAATCACGTCATGGTCACCGGCCTGGCCGAGGCCCTCACGGCCTGGGAGAACGACGACAACATCCGCGCCGTGCTGCTGACCGGCGCGGGTGAACGTGGCCTGTGTGCCGGCGGCGACGTGGTGGCGATCTATCACAGCGCCAAGGCCGGCGACGACGACGCGCGCAACTTCTGGCACGACGAGTACCTGCTCAACGCGCACATCGGTCGCTACTCCAAGCCCTACGTCGCGCTGATGGACGGCATCGTGATGGGCGGCGGCGTCGGCGTGGGTGCGCACGGCAACGTCCGCGTCGTCACCGAGAAGACCAAACTGGGCATGCCCGAGGTCGGCATCGGCTTCATCCCAGATGTCGGCGGCACCTACCTGCTCTCGCGCGCGCCCGGCCAGCTCGGTATCCATGCGGCCCTGACCGGCGCCCCGTTCTCCGGCGCCGACGCGATCGCCCTGGGCTTTGCCGATCATTTCGTCCCGCAGGCCGACCTGCCGGCCTTCAAGGACACCGTGATCAGCGACGGCCCCGACGCCGCGCTCGCCGCCTACGCACAGCAACCTCCGGCCAGTGACCTTGTCGCCCAACGGAATTGGATCGACGAGTGCTACGCGGCCGGCACCGTCGCCGATATCCTGGCCAACCTGCGCGGCCATGCCGCCGAACCGGCCCGGGCCGCAGCCGACCTGATCGCCACCCGCTCGCCCATCGCGCTGACCGTCACGCTGGAGGCCGTGCGCCGCGTCGCCGAGCTCTCAACACTGGAAGAGGCTCTGCGCCAAGAATTCCGAGTGTCAGTGGCCTCGCTGAAGTCCCACGACCTGGTCGAGGGCATCCGCGCCCAATTGGTCGACAAGGACCGCAACCCGCAGTGGTCACCGGCCACGCTGGCCGACTGCACCCCCGAGGCCGTCGCCGCCTACTTCGTTTCCGCCGATCCCGACATCACCTTCTAGGAGCACGAACATGACGTACGAGACCATCCTGGTGACCCGCGACGACCGCGTCGCCACCATCACGCTGAACCGGCCCAAGGCGCTCAACGCGCTCAACAGCCAGGTGATGACCGAAGTCACCACGGCCGCAGCCGAACTCGACGCCGACTCGGGCATCGGTGCCATCATCATCACCGGCAGCGAGAAGGCCTTCGCCGCCGGCGCCGACATCAAAGAGATGGCTAACCTGACCTTCGCTGAGGTGTTCGCGCAGGACTTCTTCGCGCTGTGGGGCAAGTTCGCCGCCACCCGCACCCCCACCATCGCCGCGGTCGCAGGCTACGCCCTGGGCGGCGGCTGCGAGCTGGCCATGATGTGCGACATCCTGATCGCCGCCGACACCGCCAAGTTCGGCCAGCCCGAGATCAAGCTGGGCGTGCTGCCCGGCATGGGCGGCAGCCAGCGCCTGACCCGCGCGGTGGGCAAGGCCAAGGCCATGGATCTGATCCTCACCGGCCGCAACATGGACGCGCAGGAGGCCGAGCGCTGCGGGCTGGTGTCCCGGGTGGTGGCCGCCGACCAGCTCCTCGAAGAGGCCAACGCGGTCGCCAAAACCATTGCCGGCATGTCACTTTCGGCATCGCGGATGGCCAAGGAGGCGGTCAACCGGGCCTTCGAGGGCACCCTGGCCGAGGGCCTGCTCTACGAGCGCCGGCTGTTCCACTCGGCCTTCGCCACCGACGACCAGACCGAGGGCATGGCGGCCTTCACCGAGAAGCGCGCACCGAACTTCACCCATCGGTAAGGTCGAACGGTGGCCGACACCGCCGAAGAGATCGAACAGAAGCCGGCAACCGACGACGCCCCGGTAGCCGAGTCGCTCGTTGCGGCCAAACCGGATTGGTGGGTTCGGCACTACACCTTCTTCGGCACCGCCGTCGGCCTGGTTTTCATCTGGTTGTCGATGACGCCGTCGCTGCTGCCGCGCGGGCCGCTGTTCCAGGGACTGGTCAGCGGTGCGGCCGGCGCATGCGGTTACGGGTTCGGTGTTTTCGGGGTCTGGCTGGTGCGCTACATGCGCTCCAAGGAGACCAGCCCGCGGGCGCCGCGCAAGGCCTGGATCTGGCTGATCACAGTGGGTGTGGTCGGTCAGGTCGCCGCGGTCATCTGGTTCCACGTGTGGCAGGACGACGTCCGCGATCTGATGGGCGTGCCGCGGATGACGTTCTGGGACCACCCGCTGACCGCGGTGCTGTCGATCGTGTTCCTGTTCGTGTTCGTCGAACTGGGACAGCTGCTGCGCAAGCTGGTGTTGTTCCTGACCCACCAGTTGGAACGTGTTGCGCCACCGCGGGTCTCCGGCGTGATCGCGGTCATGCTGGTGGTCGCGCTGTTCATCGCGATCCTCAACGGCGTGGTGGCGCGCTTCGCCATGTCGAGCATCAACAACATCTTCGACAATGCCAACAACGACATCGACAATCCGGTACCCACCAGCTCGCTGCGCTCGGGTGGACCCGGTTCGCTGGTCACCTGGGAATCCCTGGGGCATCAGGGCCGGGTATTCATCAAGGGTGGTCCGAACGTCGAGCAACTGTCAAAGTTCAACGGCGCCAAGGCCGTTGAGCCGATCCGGGCGTACGCCGGCCTGCACTCGGCCTACGGCATCGCGGCCACCGCCCGACTGGCCGCCGAGGAGCTCAAGCGCGCCGGCGGGCTGGACCGCAAGGTGATCGCGGTGGCCACCACCACCGGCACCGGCTGGCTCAACGAGGCCGAAGCCTCGGCGCTGGAGTACATGTACAACGGCGACACCGCCATCGTGTCCATGCAGTACTCGTTCCTGCCCAGCTGGATCTCGTTCCTGGTGGACAAGGAGAACGCCCGGCAGGCCGGGCAGGCCCTGTTCGAGGCCGTCGACGCCATGATCCGCGAACTGCCGGAAGCCAAGCGCCCCAAGCTGGTGGTGTTCGGCGAGAGCCTGGGCAGCTTCGGCGGTGAGGCGCCGTTCCTGAGCCTGAACAATCTGGTCGCCCGCACCGACGGTGCCCTGTTCTCCGGGCCGACCTTCCAGAACACCATCTGGACCGGCCTGACCATCGGCCGCGATCCGGGCTCACCGCAGAAGCTGCCCATCTACGACAAGGGCGAAAACGTCCGATTCGTTGCTCGGCCACCGGATCTGGATCACCCCGCCGCACCGTGGGGCCACCCTCGGGTGGTGTATCTGCAGCACCCATCCGATCCGATCGCCTGGTTCAACCCGGATCTGGCCTTCCGGATGCCGGACTGGCTGCGCGAACCCCGCGGCTACGACGTCTCGCCGCTGATGGAGTGGATTCCGGTGGTGACCTTCCTACAGGTCGCCGCCGACATGGCCGTCGCAGTGGATGTGCCCGACGGCCACGGCCACGTCTATATCCGCGACGTCGCCGACGCCTGGGCGGCGATCATGCAGCCACCGGGCTGGACCCCGGAGAAGACGCAGCGACTGCGCCCACTGCTGGCCAACGGCTACACCAGCTGAGCCGCTACATCCCGGCCGCGGCGCGCCACTGCAATACCTGTGCCGGCACCCCCAACACGCCTTCGGCCGCCAGTGCCTGATAGCCGCCGATCACGTCGGTGGCCCGATGCAGTCCCAGGTCCTGCAGCGCGGCGGCGGCCAAGCTGGAGGTGTAGCCCTCCGAGCACAGCACCACCCATTCGACGTCGTCACCGGTGGCCTGCGGCAGCCGGGCCTCGCTGGTCGGGTCGCAGCGCCATTCCAGGACGTTGCGTTCGATCACCAACGCCTGCGGCACCTCGCCCTCGATGGACCGCTGAGCGGCCGGGCGGATGTCGACCAGCACCGCACCCCGGCGCAGCGCGTCGGGCACCTGCGCGGCCGACATCCGCTTCAGCCGGCTCCGCGCCGCACCCAACAGCGCCTCGATTCGGCTGGTCCGATTCCCCGTCGCTTCGCTCGCCCCGGACATCAGTCCCCCTCCGGCCGGTCGGTCAATTCGGTACGGGTGCGGCGCAGGGTGTCGCGATCGGTCAGGTCGTAGTACGACATCGCGGTCAGTGGCGGCGAGTAGGCGTGCACGCTCAGCGTCGCGGTCTCACGCGACGGCGCCCATTCCACGTCATGGACCCAGCCCAGTGGGAATCCGGCCTGATCCCCCGCGTCCAGCCGCCGCTCCCGGAGCTCCTGTCCGTCCCAGCGGGTCTCCGTCAGCGCCCCGGAGACCACGGTCAGCGCGCCGAGGGAGCCGGCGTGATCGTGCAGTTCGGTGCTGCGTTCGGGTACCCAGCTGATCAGCCAGACATCGAGTTCGTCGTCGCCGTACAGCCGGATGTACCAACGCTCATCCGTCGGCACTCCGCCGGGCGGCAGTAGCCCGTTGTAGCGCCCGGAGAGCACGTCATCGGCGCAGCGATCGGTGGCGTGCAGCAGGTCGGGCAGGCGCAGCCGGGTCGGAGCCAGAAAAGACGGGTAGGTGACGGACATGCGAAACAGAACTCCAATGCAGAAAAACGACGACGGGCGGGCTCAGACCCGACAACACATCGCGTTCTGCAGTGGCATGGCTCCCTGTCTACCGACGGAACGCCGCCCACGGAAGGGTTCGCCTCGCCACGATTCTTACCGCCGGGAACCACCGCATACATTGGCTGTCATGCGCACCCAGCTCGTCACCGCTGTATCGATCGCCGCCGGCGTGTGCGTGGGGGTCGCCGGCTGCAGCTCGAATCCGCAGCCCGCACCGTCGCACACCTCGACAACCGCCAGTTCGCCGACGTCGACGCCGTCCGCGCCACCGAACGCCGTCGGGGTTTCGCCGGGCGGGGTGACGACCAAGGTCGACGTGCCGTCGGAGGCCACCGAGTCGCAGTACGGGCAGGCCTGCCACGCCGCCCGCGAATGGATGGACGCCCAACATGTCGATCCCACGACGCTGGTCGAGCCGTACCTCAAGACGCTGCAGCAGCCGGGTGCCACCGGCCCGGGCACCTTCGACACCACCTGGGCGCAGCTGACCCCGGCCCAGCAGGCGGGGGTCATCATGGCCGCAGATCAGGCCTCTCGTGGCGAATGCGGCTGACCTGCGTCGATGACGAGAAAGTCGCTGTTGCAGGCCGTTTGTCCTACCATTGACCAAACTTCCGGCCCCCGATGCGACGTCGATGCTGCGTGGGTCGGCACGACATAATCCGTCGCATACGTGGCGGATCGGCAGCCCTGAACACCCACCCGCGAGGCCTTTGACATGACAGCAGCAAGGCGAGGTCGCGTCTGAGCACCGCCGACGACCAGCGCACCGGTTCGCTTCCGGCTCTGGACTGCGCTGCTGACCAGGGGCATTCCGCCCGCCACCGATTGCCTGCCCGGCACAGCCGGCGCCGGCAGTTCGGGGTGCTCGCACGAGCGCTGGTTTCGGTGATCGCTGTGTTCACGGTAGCCCTCACCGGCTTCGGGTGGTGGACCGTACGCGGCGCGTTGCACGGCATCACGGTCAGTAACGCGCTGGACCCGGACGGGCCCAAGTCCACCGGCGGCGCGATGAACATCCTGCTGATCGGGCTGGACTCGAGGAAGGACCAGCAGGGCAACGACCTGCCGCAGGAGCTGCTCGACAAGCTGCACGCCGGCGACTCCGACGACGGCGGCTACAACACGAACACGCTGATCCTGGCCCACATCACCGCCGACAACAAGGTCGTCGCCTTCTCGATCCCCCGCGACGACTACGTCCGGGTGACCGGCATCCCCGGCTACGACCACATCAAGATCAAAGAGGCGTATGGCCTGACCAAGGCCAATGTCGAGCAGAAGCTGATGGACAAGGGCATCACCGACCAGGCGGAGCTCGAACGCAAGAGCCGCGAGGCCGGACGCGCCGCCACGCTGGCCGCGGTGCGCAACTTGACCGGCGCGCCGATCGACTACTTCGCCGAGGTCAACCTGGCCGGTTTCTATGACATCGCCGAGAGCCTCGGTGGTGTCGAGATCTGCCTGAACCATGCGGTGTCCGACGACTACTCGGGCGCCGATTTCCCGGCCGGCAAGCAAACCCTGGACGCCTCGCAGGTCGTCGCGTTCGTGCGTCAGCGCCACGGCCTGGACAACGGCGACCTGGACCGTACCCATCGTCAGCAGGCGTTCCTGATCTCGGTGATGCGCCAGCTGCAGGAGGGCGGCTCGTTCAGCAACGTCAACAAGCTGCGCAGCCTGATCAGCGTCGCACAGAAGGACATCGTGCTGTCGGCGGGCTGGAGTGAAGAGCAGTTCCAGCGGCTCGGCTCGATCGCCGGCAGTTCCAATGTCGAGTACCGGACCCTGCCGGTGGTGCGCTACGACAACATCAACGGCCAGGACGTGAACATCGTCGACCCGGTCGCGATCAAGGCCGAGGTGGCCGCCGCGTTCAGCGGCAAGCCGATCCCCACGACGGCTTCGTCGTCCTCGACATCGACATCGACCAGTACGTCGACCATCGACAAGGCCTCGGCGACCGCCCCGACCGCGACCGTGGACGTGGTGAACGCCTCGGATGTCTCGGGCCTGGCACGCGAGATCTCCGACACGCTGAGCAACAAGGGCTACTCGACGGGCAAGGTGCGCAGCGTCGATGACGGCGAGCTGGGCACCACCGCGATCGATTACGGCGAGGGCGCCGACAGCGATGCCAAGGAGCTGGCCGAGTTGCTTGGTATCGACACCGCGCGACCCAATCCGTCGGTCCCTGCGGGGCACGTTCGGGTGACGCTGGGTCATGGTTACCAGGTGCCCGACACGCTGGACAGCACCTCGCTGACCGCGGCCGACAGCAGCAACTACGACTCCACCCTGCCGACGCCCGAATCCGGACCGCCGGTGGTCGGCAGCACGCTGCCCTGCGTCAACTGACCTCGGCCGTCACTGGCTCGGGGTGCGCCACCTCGTCCTCGTCACCGAACGGCACATGTCCGCGGGCCAGTCCGAACAGCGACAGCGCCACCATCGCCGCGGCCCCAAACATCACCACGCCCATCGGTACCGCGGTGTGCTCACCGCGCAGGCCCACCAGCGGTGGGGTGATCGCGCCCAGCCCATACTGCAGAAATCCCAAGACAGCCGATCCGGTACCGGCGGCGTGCGGCACCTCGGTGATGGCCAGCGCGGTCGCATTGGCGTAGATGAACCCGACGCTGGCCATGAAGCCGGCCATCAGCGCGATGGTGGCCCATCCGATGACATGGTCGGTGGTGACGTTCAGCAGCATCAGCCCGGTGACCGCGACCATGGCCGTGACACCACCGGCCAACACCCGGCGCGGTGAGTACACCCGCACCAGTCGCGCCGAGGTGAGCGTCCCGGCGGCAACTGCCAGCGCGCAGGATCCGAACACCATGGAATAGGCGCGCGGCGAGAACCCCAGGATGTCCTGCACGACGAACGGCGAAGCAGCCACGTAGCCGAAGAGTGCGGCCGCGGCGAACGCCATCACCAGTCCGTAGCCCAGGTAGTAGCGGTTGCTCAGGACGCTGCGGGCGCTGCGGCCCAGCGCCGTCAGCCCACTGGGTCGGCGCCGGTCCTCCGGCAACGACTCCTTGATCCCGAGCGCCACGCCCAGCAGCGTCAGCATGTTCAGTGTCGCCAGGGCGATGAACACCGCCCGCCAGCCCAGCCCAGTGACGATCACACCGCCCAGTACCGGGGCGGTGATCGGCGCGAGCACACCGATCACCATCATCACCGCGAACAGCCGCGCGGCGCGGGCGCCGCGGGAATGGTCGGCGATGACGGCTCGGGCGATCACCACGCCGGCCGCGCCGCAGAATCCCTGGGCGAACCGCAGCATCATCAGCACCGCGATCGACGGCGCGGCAGCGCACGCCAGGCTGACCACCGAACACGCGATGGTGCCGATGATCAGCGGGCGACGACGGCCGTACTGGTCGGACAGGGTGCCGATGATGAGCTGGCCGACGGCCAGGCCGACCAGAAAGGTGGTCAGCGTGAGCTGGATGTGCGATGGCGAGGCGCCGAATTCCGTCGCCATCGTCGGGAAGGCCGACAGATACATGTCGATGCTGAACGGGGTCACCGCGTTGAGCAGGGCCAGCACCCCGATCACCCACCCGGACAGGGGATTATCTGAAGCCACTCGTTACCTAACGCAATATTTATACTTCTATAGCTATATCGAGCCCATGGTAGTCGCCGGCGATGACCGCCGGCCCCCGGCCCGGTAAACATGGAACGCTGAATCGATCGCACAGTTCGGCGGGTCGATGCGACCGGGCGCCAGAATTGCGAATTAATGAGTACTTCTAACGAATTGATTCGAGCTCAACCAAGCAAATATAAACCAAGTTGATCTAATGATTTTGAACGACTGACCTGCACAAACCCAGCCACCGACGGTCTGTTGACTAACGCTTTCACGAATAAAAAGACCCAAATTCGGACTACCGGTGAGTAATTGTGCTTTCACTCACATCGTGATGCATACTGTGTTCCGACTCACTATCGAAGGGATGGGCCAATGGTCGCTCGTCAGCACGGACCCGTACGGCCTCGCGTCACCAACAGCGGCGCGGTCAACGGCCACCGGGTACTGCTCATGGGCATTCTGCTCATGCTCATCGCCGTCGCCGCGATCAGCGGCATCGTGTTCGCCCTCAGCACCGGTCAACCAACCGTCGCACTGATCATCGGCCTGGTCTCCGGCGCGTTCTTCTCCCGAGTCGGCTGCTGACGCAGTAGCCCACCCCGGCACTCCTCGCGCCCACGCGCGAGAATGCAGGCATGCGGGTCGCACTGGTTCTCGGTAGCGGCGGTGCACGCGGCTACGCCCACATCGGCGTCATTGATGCGCTACGCGAGCACGGCCTGGAGATCGTCGGTGTCTCCGGTTCGTCGATGGGCGCCTTGGTCGGCGCACTGCAGGCCGCCGACAAACTCGATGAATTCACCTCCTGGGCCAGCGCGCTGACCCAACGGGCGGTCCTGCGACTGCTCGATCCCTCACTGACCGCCGCCGGGGTGCTGCGCGCCGAGAAGATCCTCGACACGGTTCGGGAGATCCTCGGCCCGCAGCAGATCGAGGATCTACCCATCCCCTACACCGCGGTATCGACCGATCTGATCGCCGGCAAATCGGTGTGGCTGCAGCATGGCCCGGTCGATTCGGCCATCCGAGCGTCCATCGCCATCCCCGGCGTCATCGCGCCGTATCTGCTCGATGGCCGGCTGCTGGCCGACGGCGGCATCCTCGACCCCCTGCCCATGGCCCCCATCGCCGCGGTCAATGCCGACATCACCGTCGCGGTCAGCCTCAACGGCAACGATCCCGGCACCTTCCGCCCCACCGAACCGCGGCCCACCGCCGAGCTGCTGAACCGGATGCGCCGCAGCACAACGTCTTTGATCGATCGAGCAGCGGCCAGCGCCCTTCTGGACACCCCCACCGCACGATCCGTCCTGAGCCGGTTCAGCAACGCCGCCGACGCCATCGAGACCGAACCGGAGGCCGAGTCCGGGACCACCGATTCGACGGCCGATGCGGCTGTCCCGCGACTCGGCGGCTTCGAGGTGATGAACCGGACCATCGAGATCTCCCAGGCCGCGTTGATGCGGCACACCCTGGCCGCGTACCCGCCGGATCTGCTGATCGATGTGCCCCGCACGGTGTGCCGGAGCCTGGAGTTCTACCGCGCTTCCGAGGTCATCGACATCGGTCACGAATTAGCTTGTGCTGCACTGGATTCAGTGAACATCCGCCAGGAACGTCGCGACCGCTGACGCAATCGCGCGGCCCTGGGCCCGGCCGGCCTGCGCCGCCGGGATCCGGCACGCCGGATCCAACGGGTCCTTGCCGAACGCCGCACGGGACGTCTCGTCGGCGTAGATGCCCAACACCGCGCCCGGGAAGCTGGACACCTCGACACCGGTACCGGCGCCGAACGGCGAGGGCGCATCGGGCGCGCCCGGCACCAGCACCACCGCCGCCGCACAGTCGGTCACCGCAATCATGTTGACGCTGCTGCCGATCCCGCCGTCCATGTAGCGCCGGCCATCGATCGTCACCACCGGCCAGGCCCCGGGCACCGCGCAACTGGCGGCCACCGCATCCACCAGTGACACTCCGCTGCGACGGTCGAAGACCACCAGCTCGCCGGAATCGATGTCGACGGCGGTGATGCGCAGGTCGCGGTTGGGCCAGTCGTGCGAGGGCAGCCGTCGTTCGATGACGGCGCGTCGGGTCTGCTCGCCCACCGTGTCGGTTGCCGCGGCGACCGCCCCGATGCGTTGCAGTTTCTGGGCCTTGGTGGCGTTCGGGATCAGCATCGCCTCCAGGAACAACGCGCTGATCGCGTCGATGTCCACCCCCGCGCTGATCTCCTGCGACTCGCCGGCGACCTGCCGGGCGAACAGTTCGGCCAGCGGCAGGTCGCTGCCGAGCTGGGCGCCGACCGTCGAACCCGCCGAGGTGCCCAGGGTGACATCGGAATGGCGCAGCGCGTCGGCGATGTCCGGATGGATATCGGCAATGCCCTGCAGGATTCCGGTTTCCCAGGCGATCCCGGCGATCCCGCCGCCGGCCAGCACCAAAGCACGTGTGGTCACGGGTCCATCTAACCTGCCGGGCCGTCGACGGCCGCGACCTCACCCCACCAACAGGTCGGACAACCGCGCCAGCGATTGGGCGGCATAGCCTTTCCAGAGTCGACCGAAAACCGGCAGCAGCGGCGCGCTCAACCCGGTGCGCGGATGCACGGTCCAGCGCCAGGTGATCTTGGTACCGGTGCCGTCCGCAAGGGGCTCGAAGAGCCACTCCCCGCGTACCGCCCCGGCCAGCGGGGCCATCGGACCCTTGATGTCCGACAGCGCGTAGCCGAACGAGCGCGGTTCGTCGTACGAGGTCAGGGTCTCGACCATGCTGCCGCCGCCGCTGAGCACGATGGTCCGGGTCTGCCCCACCGAGTCCCAGGTGCCGCTCTGATCCCGGACCGCTTTGATCGCCGGTATCGGCCCGTAGCGACGACAGAACAGCTCGTCCAGCGGGACCGGGACGGTGCCGGTGAATGCGTCCGCCTGGGCGATCGGGACAGCCCGTGATTGCTCAACCACCAATGCCTGCGCCATGATAGCGATGGTAACCCGACAGCGAGGTAGGGAGTCGACCATGACCGGCACGATGCGCGCAGAACGGTTTCACGCCGACACCAAAACCGTTGTGGTGGAAGATGTTCCGATTCCCGAGCCGGGCCGGGCGAAGTTCTGGTAAAGGTCGCCTTCTGCGGTATCTGCCATTCGGACCTGTCGCTGATCAACGGCACCTTCCCGGCGCAGTTGCCGGTGGTGACCCAGGGCCACGAGGCCTCGGGCACCATCGCCAAACTGGGGCCGGGCGTCACCGGCTGGGCTGCGGGCGACCGGGTGGTGGTGGCCGCCGGCAAGCCGTGTCTGGCCTGCGTGAACTGTCTGCGCGGGGACATGTCGAACTGTCTGCGGCTGCGGCTGATGGCGTTCGCCTACGACGGCGCCTGGGCCCAGTACACCGTGGCGCAGGCCTTCGGGCTGACCCGCGTGCCGGACAATGTGCCGCTGGAGCAGGCCGCGATCCTGGCCGACGCGGTGTCCACCCCGTTCGGCGCGGTGGTGCGCACCGGCCAGGTGGGCATCGGCGAATCGGTCGGCGTCTGGGGTGTGGGCGGGCTGGGCACCCACATCGTGCAGCTGGCCCGGTTGGTCGGGGCGGCGCCGATCATCGCGGTCGACGTCAACCCGGTGGTGCTGGACCGGGCGCTGGCTGTCGGCGCCGACTACGCGTTCGAGGCCACCGATCCCGAGCTGATGGCCGGCATCGCCAAGGCCACCGGCGGGCGGATGCTGGATGTCGCGTTCGACGCCGTGGGCCGCGGGTCGACGTTCGATCAGGCGTTGGGCGCCTTGACCGTTGGCGGCCGATTCGTCGGCGTCGGGATGAGTGCCGATGCGCCGTCGATCGGGCCCACCTCATTCTTCAACCTGACCCGCAAGCAGGTGCTGGGACACCTGGGCTATCAGAATGCCGATATCGGCACGCTGGCCACGCTGGTCTCGCGCGGCCGACTGGATCTGACCCGCTCGATCAGCGAGATCATCCCGTTGGAGGACGTTGCCGCCGGCATCGAGAGACTCGAACGGGCCGAGGGCAATCCGATTCGAATCCTGGTGCAGCCCTGATAGTTACCGCAGGTTCGGTGCAGCCTTCGCACTGAACAACGGCAGCTGCAGATAGGTCGCGATCCCCGGCGGCGCGGCGCACACCGCAGGCACCGAGTTGACGCAGTGCGCCGCAGTGGCCACGACGCCGGGCTCCGGACCGTCCTGGCCGACCTCGCCCTGGAAGCCCTTGATCGCCACGGTGAAGTCCGGGTGGCCCTTGACCTCCATCTCGTAGCGCTGCCCTTCCGGGCCGAAATCCCATGCCGGATCGAGGTTTTCCTCACCCATCAACCAGTTGACGGTGACCCGGACCACCACCTCGTCGCCGACCAGCGCCTCCCAGTGGAACTTGCGGGCGGCGACCTGGCCGGGCTGGATCGGACCCAGGGGCGAATCGATCGGCGCGGTGGCCACCGCGATCTCTTGGCGGGCACGGATTTTCGGATCCGCGTTGAAACCGAACTCATCGACGCACATCCGCACGGCCTGGATGAAGCCGCCGTCGAGCAATTTCTGCATCGGGCCGCTCATGGCATTGTCCGGCGTATCCCCGAATCCCATGACGTGCCGCAGCACATCGGGTGCTTCGTAGGTGCGCAGGTCCGAGAACTCTTCGGCCCGAACGAAAGTCACCCCGGTGGACATCACCGAGAACAGCAGCGGGAATTTCTCGCTGATTCCTCCGGGGGCGATACCGGTGCCGTGCAGGGTCGCGTTGCCTTCTACCGCAGCCTCACGCAGCGCCGCGCCCTGCTTCTCGCTGGGGTACACCCAACCCACCGGGGTCACCACGTTCTTGCCCGAGCGCAGCAGCGCGGCGACCTCGTCGGGATTGGACAGCAGCGGTGCGTAGATGACGGCGTCGGCGTCCAGCGCCAGGATGTCGTCGATGCGGTTGGTGGCGATGACGCCGAGCGGGTCGGTGCCGATGATCTCGCCGACGTCCTTGCCGTCCTTGGCCTCCGAATGCACCCAGCAGCCGGCCAGTTCCAGGTCCGGATGTTCCAGCACGCCCTTGATCGCGGCCACGCCCACACCCCCGGTTGCCCACTGCACCACACGCAACGTCATTGGACCTCCCGACGGCCGGAATTAGAACACGTTCTAGGTTGTATACCACCGGTGTCGCGCCCCGACCAGACCCCTCGGGTCTTGACTAAGCACGCCGTCGGTGACTGAACTACTTGCAGTTGTCCACCGCAGTGCAGCGAAGGGATCCCATGTCCAAGAATCGTGTGTTCGTCATCGGCGTCGGCATGACCAAGTTCGAGAAGCCCGGCGGCCGGGAAGGCTGGGACTACCCGCAGATGGCCAATGAGTCCGGCAACAAGGCCCTCGCCGACGCCGGCATCACCTATGACCAGGTGCAGCAGGGCTATGTCGGGTACTGCTCGGGCGACTCGACCTCCGGCCAGCGCGCGCTGTACGAACTGGGTATGACGGGCATCCCGATCGTCAACGTCAACAACAACTGTTCCACCGGATCAACGGCGCTTTACCTTGCCGCACAGGCGATTCGGGGTGGGCTGGCGGACTGCACGATGGCGCTGGGCTTCGAGAAGATGCAGCCGGGATCCCTCGGCGGCGGCGCCCAGGACCGCGAGTCCCCGCTGGGACGGCACGTCAAGGCGCTGGCCGAGATCGACGAGTTCGCGTTTCCGGTGGCACCGTGGATGTTCGGTGCGGCCGGGCGTGAGCACATGAAGAAGTACGGCACCACCGCCGAACATTTCGCCAAGATCGGCTACAAAAACCACAAGCACTCGGTGAACAACCCGTATGCGCAGTTCCAGGACGAGTACACACTCGACGACATCCTGGCCGCCAAGATGATCTCCGACCCGCTGACCAAGCTGCAGTGCTCCCCCACCTCCGATGGTTCGGGTGCGGCGATCGTGGCGTCCGAGGCATTCGTCGACAAGCACGGATTGGCGTCTTCGGCCGTGGAGATCGTCGGACAGGCGATGACCACCGACTTCGCCTCCACCTTCGACGGCAGCGCCGCCAACATCATCGGCTACGACATGAATGTGCAAGCCGCCCAACAGGTTTACGCGCAGTCCGGACTAGGGCCCGAGGACTTCCAGGTGATCGAGTTGCACGACTGTTTCAGCGCCAACGAACTGCTGCTGTACGAAGCCCTGGGTCTGTGCGGGGAGGGCGAGGCACCGCGGCTGATCGACAACAATGACACCACCTACGGCGGGCGCTGGGTGGTCAACCCCTCCGGCGGGCTGATCTCCAAGGGCCATCCGCTGGGTGCGACGGGCCTGGCCCAATGCTCCGAGCTGACCTGGCAGTTGCGGGGTACCGCCGACAAGCGTCAGGTCGACGGCGTCAACGCCGCCCTGCAGCACAACATCGGTCTCGGCGGTGCGGCCGTGGTGACCGCCTATCAGCGCGCCGAGCGCTGAGCCACGCTCCTCTTTTCCGCCGAAACGGCATTCCAGCAGGTCTCTGCTCGAACTTTCCTGCTGGAATGCGGTTTCGGCGATGAGGGCGCTCAGCCCGAGAACATCGCGTCGATCAGGTGACGCAACACCTGCCTGATTTCACGCCGCGCCCGCTTCGGGTCCTCGGCGGTGGCAATGGCCATGGCGGCCTCGTCGAGCGCGCCGATGAGAATCAATGCCAGCGCTCGCACCGGTTGACGGGCGAGCTGGCCGGCCTTGATCGCCTCGGTCAGCAATTGCTCGGTCATACCCAGGCTGTAGCGCTGCGCGATATCCCGGAACCCAGCCCAACCAAGCACGCTCGGGGCATCCAGTAGCACCAGTTGACGCACTTCCAAGTCGCCCGATACCTCCAGCCAGGCATCCACCGAGGCCCGGATGGCATCGGCCGGGGTGGCCGCCCCCGATGCGGCCACCATGGCGGACATCCGATCCATCACGTCCTGCTCCACCGTCTCCACCACGGTCACGAAAAGTGCTGCCTTATCAGCAAATTGGTGATACATGGCACCACGGGTCACTCCCGCGGCGGTGGCGATCTCCGGCGTCCCGACCTCGGCGTAGCCACGTTCGCCCCACAGCCGTCGGGCGGCCGCGATCAACGCTGCACGGGTGGCCGCGGAGCGTTCCTCTTGCGTGCGTCTCTTGTTTTCCATACATCCTGTTGGTAAGTTGCAGACAGCTTGTTTGTAAATGTCTATCGAACCAGGAGCCATCCATGTCGATGATCGAGATTAACGCGGGAACCATCCATTTCGAGGAATTCGGCCCGAAGGACGGCAGGCCCGTCGTCTTCGTACACGGTTACCTGATGGGCGGTGACCTCTGGCGGCAGGTCGGCACGCGGCTGGCCGCCCGTGGCCTGCGATGCATCGCCCCCACCTGGCCGCTGGGCGTGCACCCCGAGCCGCTGCGGCCGGGCGCCGACCGCAGCATCGAGGGTGTCGCGGCCATCGTCGCCGATACCCTTGCCGCACTGGATCTTGCGGACGTGGTGTTGGTCGGTAACGACACCGGCGGGGTGATCACCCAACTGGTCGCCACCCACCACCCGGACCGACTCGGCGCCCTGGTGCTGACCAGTTGCGATGCGTTCGAGCACTTTCCACCACCGATCCTCAAGCCACTGATCAAGGTCGCACAGTCGGCCACGGCGTTCCGGTCGACCGCACAGCTGATGCGGATCCCGGCCGTACGCCGGCGGGCCTACTCGGGGTTGGCGCATTCGGACATCGACGCGCTGACCCGGGAATGGGTGCGCGTCGCCCGCCTGAATCCGGCAGTCGCCGAGGACCTTCGGCTGTTCACCCGGTCGCTGCGCGCTGAGGTCACCACTGGCGTCGCCGAGCTGCTGCCGGCCTTCGACAAGCCGACTCTCATCGCCTGGTCGGCCGACGACGTGTTCTTCGAACTCGGCGACGGCAAGCGACTGGCCGACATCATCCCGAACGCACGCCTGGAGGTGATCGACGGCGCCCGAACGTTCTCCATGCTGGACCGGCCCGACCGATTGGCCGACCTGCTCTCGAGTATCGCCGTCCGCGCGTGAACCCCAGCTAGAGGGTGGTGACCTCGTAGGCGCCGTCGGCGTACTGTGCCCGGATCGTCTTCTTGTCGTACTTGCCGACGCTGGTGCGCGGCACCCGCTCGATGAACGTCCAGCGCTCGGGCAACCACCAACGAACCACCTTGTCCGCCAAGAAATCTCGTAGCTCTTGCGGGGTCGCTGTCGCACCTTCGTGCAATACCACCGCGACCAGCGGGCGCTCCTGCCAGCGTTCGTCGGGCACCCCGACCACCGCTGCCTCCAGCACCGCGGGGTGCGCGATCAGGTGATTCTCCAGATCGACCGAGGAGATCCACTCGCCGCCGGACTTGATGACGTCCTTGGCCCGGTCGGTCAGCGTGACGAACCCGGACTCATCGATCCGGCCGACGTCACCGGTGCGCAGCCAACCGCTGTCGAACTTGTCGGCGTCCAGGCCGAGGTAGTACCCACCGGTGATCCATGGGCCACGCACTTCCAATTCGCCAACGGCCACACCGTCATTGGGCAGTGCGGCGCCGCCGTCGTCGACGATCCGGACGTCGACCCCACACACCGGCCGACCCTGCGTCGCACGAGTCGCCCAGTGCTGTTTCTCGGACACCCCGGGCAACGGCTTGGCTGTGGTGGCCATCGGCGAGGTTTCGGTCATCCCCCAGAGTTGCTGAATGTAGACGCCATGGCGTTGCTGGAAGCTCTGCATCAACGACAGCGGCACCGCAGAGCCGCCGCAGGCCACCAGCCGCAGTGACGAAATATCATGGCCCGGAGCCTTTTCCAGGCAGTGCTGCACGTCGTTCCAGATGGTCGGAACGGCGGCGGCCACGGTGGGCCGGCAGGTCTCGATCAGGTTGATCAAAGAAGCGCCGTCCAGGAATCGATCCGGCATGACCAGGTCGGCGCCGGCCATCAACGCGGCGTACGGCAGCCCCCAGGCATTGGCGTGGAACATCGGCACGATGGGCAGTGCGACGTCGTCGCTGCTGACCCCCAGCGTGTTGGTGGTACAGGTGGCCAGCGAGTGCAGAAAACTCGAACGATGGCTGTAGACAACACCTTTGGGGTTCCCGGTGGTACCGCTGGTGTAGCACATGGCGGCTGCCGACCGCTCGTCGAGCTCCGGCCAGTCGAAGTCGGTCGGCAGCCCGGCAAGGATCTCGTCATAGCGCAGCACCGCCTTGCCCGAGGCCTGCAGCGGCCCGAGATCGCCCTCGCCGACCGCGATCACGGTGTGCACGGTGCTCAGCTGCGGCAGCACCGGAGCCAGCTGGGCGGCCAGCGATAGGTCGGCGATGACGACCTGGTCCTCGGCCTCATTGGCGATGTAGGCGATCTGTTCGGGCAGCAGCCGGATGTTCAGGGTGTGCAGCACCGCGCCCATCGACGGGATGGCCAGGTACGCCGCCAGATGCTCGGCGTTGTTCCACATGAAGGTGCCCACCCGCTGATCACCGGTGATCCCCAGACCGCGCAGGGCGTGGGCCAACTGCGCCGCCTGCGCGCCGATCTCGCGGTACGTCGCGGTGCGGTAGGCACCGTCGCCGCGGGCAGTGGTGACGGTGCGGTCGGCATTGAAGCTGACCGCGTGCCGCATGATCGCGGTGACCGTCAGCGGAACGTCCTGCATCGTGCTGAGCATGGTGAATGGCTCCCGAATGGCCGATCGAATGGTGGTCGCGATGCTAGCCCACGCGCACCCAACCGATACCGGATGACCGGAGACCGACCATAGGAGGACAATCAAGTGGCAAGCGACAGGAGAAGCTGACCATGCGCACGACACACATTGCCGCCACGACGCTGGTGGGCGCTGCCGCGATGGCCATCGCCGCGGTCGTCTCGATGCCGTCGGCCGCCGCCGAGACCGCCCAAGAGACGATCGATCGGCTACAGGCCGCGGGTTATACCGTCACCATCGACAAGATCGGCACCGCACCGATTTCACAGTGCATGGTGACCAGCATTCGCAATCCACAGACCACGTCTCAGCTGATGCCGTTCGTCGCTCCGGGAATGGTGCGCGGTGGTTCACGCGGATCGGTCCTGCTTCCGCAGGTCACCAGCCAGACCGTGTCGGTGTCACTGGACTGCTCGGGCGGCGGCACCGCCCATTAGCCGAGCCGTACGGCTCAGACGCCGGCCGGCTCCAGAGCCCGGGGCTCGATCACCGGGATCGGCTGGCTCGCCACGAACTGCGAGTACAGCAGCGGCTTGGGAGCGGTGACCGGCACCGAGGAGACATTGCCGTCACAGTCGCCGACGTAGAGCCGGGACCCCTCGCCGTCGACCACCAGACAGGACGGCTGCGTCGCGGTGACGATGCTGTCGATGACCTGGTTGGTCTGCGTACAGAAGACCGTGACGCGGTCGTAGTCGACGACGTACGCGCGGGTGCCGTCCACGCTGAGCACCAGCTGGGTCGGCGCGTCGCCAATCTGATGACGTCCGGCCACCCGGCCCGCAGCCAGGTCGACGACGTATAGCTCGCCGCGGTCGCGCAGATCCGAGGTCAGCACGTAGGCGGTGTTGTCCGGGCCCAGTGCCAGGCTGCGGATCGGTGCGCCGATCACGACATTGCCGCGTACCCGCGCGGTCTCGGTGTCGACGACCACCAGGTGGCTGCCGACCTCATCGGTGGTGGCCACGTACAGCCGGCGTCCGGTGTGATCGACCGCCAGCGCATCGATGCTGATCGCGCCACCCGCGGCGATATGGATGCCGCCCACCCGGTCGGCGGTGACGTCGATGACGGCGATGTCCACCGAGGTCCCGGCGGAGTGCCCGGCGAAGACGCGCTTGCCGTCAGGGCTGACGGCCAGGGCGGCCACACCCGAGGACATCGGGTAGTCGGCGATGACAGTGCGGGTGTGCAGGTCGATGACCGCGACCCCGTCGAACTCGGCGGACGACATCGCGACGTAGGCGCGATCATCGGCGACGACGACCGCGAAAGGTTCGCCATCGACGTTGATGTCCTGAATGGTGCGGGTGGTCGGGTCGATCAGCGAGACGACGTTGTCGGCGAAGCTGGTCGCCACGAACAGCCCATCGGTGCGGGCCAGATCACCGATGGCGCCGTGGCCAACGCGGGCGACATCCACCGCACCACGCATCGGCGCATCGGCACGGGATGAATTTCCGCGAGCGTTATTATTTGCCACGATCTTCGGCACCTCCGCCGGCACTGCGTTGCGCCGGTAGTCGATTTCCCCTGAGGGCGTGCCCGGT
>Ga0164242_10002395_pt1 | contig 21699 bp, 20 predicted proteins | sample OricomgcompostMG_FD_108783 | JGI IMG/M metagenome (GOLD analysis project Ga0164242, IMG submission 108783) | Miracle-Growth compost microbial communities from Emeryville, California, USA - Original compost - Miracle growth compost (MG) ... | reverse complement strand
GGCCCGTTGCGCGGCCTGGACCCGCCCCTCGTTGATCTCGGCCATGGCCTCGGGGATCTCGGTGGCGGTGAACTTGTTCCGCCCGGTCGGCAAACCGCCGAACGAGTAGTCCGCGTCGAACTCGGGTGCGCTGGACTTCGGCCGCCGGGCCTCCAGCTTCTCCAGCACCGGGGCGAGTCTCTTGGCCTTGTCGGCCACCGCCTTCTCGTCGCGTTCGATGAACTCCGGCAGCACCTGGGTACCCATCAGTTCGATGGCCTCCATGGTCGCTTCGTGGCTGCGCGGGTTCAGCAGCAGGATAATCTCGTCGACGCCGCTTTCTTCGTAGCCGCGCAGGAATTCGCGCACCATCGCCGGAGTGCCGATCGCGCCGCGGCCGGGGCCGTAGGCCAATGTCGGGTCCTTCTCGACCTCTTGCAGATACCGCTCCCACACCCCGGTGCGGCCCGGCGTGTGCTGGCCGGTCATGTAGTAGTGCATGATCCCGAAGGAGAAGAAGCCGCCGCCCACGCCGAGGCGTTCAAGGGCCTGCTCTTCGGTCGGGGCGACCATCATCGACAGGTCGCCGCCGATGGCCAGAATGTTCGGGTTCATCTGCGGGGTGACCGGTACGCCGGTCTCTTCGAGCGCCTTGTAGTACCCGTTGACGCGCTCGGCCAGCGGCCCGGGCCCGGTATAGGCGAAACTCAGTGCGCCGATACACTTCTCGGCGGCCATCTGGATCGATGCGGGTCGGGTGCAGGCCACCCAGACCGGCGGGTGCGGCCGCTGCAGCGGTTTGGGGACCACGTTGCGGGCGGGCATCTGGACGTGTTCGCCGCTGAACCCGGTGAAGGGCTCCTCGGTCATGCAGCGGATCGACACCTCGAGGGCTTCCTCCCACTGGGCGCGCTTGTCGGCCGGGTCGATCCCGAAGCCGCCGAGCTCGCCGATCGACGACGATTCGCCGGTTCCGAATTCGACGCGCCCGTTGGAGAGCAGATCCAGGGTGGCGACACGCTCGGCCACCCGCGCCGGATGGTTTACCACCGGCGGCAGGTGCATGATGCCGAAGCCGAGCCGGATGTCCTTGGTCCGCTGACTGGCGGCGGCCAGGAAGATCTCCGGTGCGGTGGAGTGGCAGTACTCCTCGAGGAAGTGGTGCTCGGTCAGCCACACCGTCGAGAACCCGGCCTTGTCGGCCGCCTCCACCTCGTCGAGGCCGTCCTGGAACAGCGCATGCTCGTCGTCATCCGACCACGGACGCGGCAGCGCGAATTCGTAGAACAGTGAGATCTTCACGGGTTACCTCCTGATTGGTTGGGAGTCTGCGCGTCGATGGATCGGCAGCGGGCGGAAATATGTTGTGCTGCCACGTAACCGAAGGTCATCGCCGGACCGATGGTTGCTCCGGCTCCGGCATAACTGCGGCCCATCACCGGCGACGCGGTGTTGCCCACCGCGTAAAGGCCATCGATCACCGTGTCGTCGGCGCGCAGCACCTGGGCGTGCTCATCGGTGCACAGGCCGCCCGAGGTGCCAAGATCGCCCAGGATGATCTGGAATGCGTAGTAGGGCGGCTTGCGCAGCGGGTACAGGTTGGGGTTGAGCAGCGTGGGATCGCCGTAGTAATTGTCATAGACACTGTCGCCGCGGTTGAAGTCGTCGTCATGGCCTGCCGCCGCGAGTTCGTTGAACCGTTCCGCGGTGCGTCGCAGCTTCTCGGGCGGCACTCCGATCTCGCCGGCCAGCTCCTCGAAGGAGTCGGCCGCCTTGACCACACCGGAGTCCAGCCAGGGCCGAGGGACCCGGCGTCCGGTCGGCACCGGCGCGCCGGGCACCTTGGGGATCGGCAGATGCCCGGCAACGACGTAGCGGTGCCAGGATCGCTGGTCGGTGATCAGCCAGCATGGGATGTGGGTGACCCCGGATTGCTGGCCGGCGATCATGGCGTGCGCGAAATCCATGTAGGGTGCCGCCTCGTTGATGAACCGCTCACCGTTGCCGTTGACGACGAACTGCGACGGCATCATGCGTTCGTTGAGCATGAACTGCAGGCGGCCGTCGGGCCAGCACAGCGCGGGGAACCACCACGCCTCATCGAGCAGCTCGGTGGCGGCCCCGACACGTTCGCCGGCCCGGATGCCGTCGCCGGTGGCCAGCGGGTTGCCGAAACTCCAGTCGTGTTCCAGCACCGGCTGATACCGCTTGCGCCAGGCCATGTCATGGTCGAAGCCGCCGCTGGCCAGGATGACCCCGCGGCGCGCCGAAATGCGTTGCGGCCGCCCGTCGCGTTCGACGACGGCACCGGTGACCGCACCGGAGTCGTCGGTGATCAGCTCGGTCATCGGCGCGTCAAGCCACAGCGGGATGTCACGTTCGACCATCGCCAATCGCAGCCGAGCGGCCAGCGACTGACCGATGGCGGCCATCCGATCCCCGAACACCCGGGCACGAAACATCCGCCACAGCAGTTTGACCAGTACGGCTTTGCCCCGCCATGACTGGCGTACCTGATAGAAGAGGCGAAGGTCTTTGGGTCCCAGCCAAATTCCCTTGGGGGCCAACGCCAGCGGCGCGAGCAGGTGCTGCTCTTCGTCGCCGAGTTTGCGCAGATCGATAGCCGGCACGTTGATGGTGCTGCCCAGCTCCGAGCCACCCGGCAGTTCCGGGTAGTAGTCGGCGTAGCCGGGTTTCCAGACGAATTCGAACCAGGTGCTGGTCTGCTCCAGAAACTCCATCATCTGGGGGGCGGCGTCCACGTATCGCCTCAACCGTGCCTCATCCACCAAGCCGCCGGTGATGGCTCGCAGGTAGGTGACCACGCCCTCGGGGTCCGGGGCGTAGCCCTCCCGGCGTTGCGCCGGGGCGCCGGGGACCCAGATACCGCCGCCGGACAGCGCGGTGGATCCACCGAAGTACGCCGACTTCTCCACCACCAGGGTGTCCAGCCCATGGGCGTCGGCGGCCAGCGCCGCGGTCATACCGCCGCCGCCGGATCCGATCACCAGCACGTCGACGACATGCTCTGTTTCGGTCATCCGCTCACCTCCGTGCGTTCTGCGGTGCGGATGGCGAACCCGGCGATCAGTTCCGGTGCCGGACGGTAGTAGCGGTTGGCGGTACGATATTCACCCTGGGCCGCCAAAGCGGCGAAAGCGGCTGCCCAGGTGCGGATTTCATGCGCCGAGCCGCCACCCGACTCGGTGATGAACGAATTCGACCAGTCATCCAGGTCGTCGAGGCGGCCGCTGTCGAGGATCGCCAGGAACCGCTGATCGAACTCCGGGTTCAGGGGGGCAAGGTTGCTCGTCCCGGCCGCGAAGTCACGCGCCGCCGCCATGACCGCGTCCTGGCGGGCCAGCCGCTGCTCGGCGCTAATCGCGGTGCCGTGCAGGAGGCGGTCCCGGATGGCCGGCGGCGCGGTCGCCAGGGTGGGGATCGGCGGATCATGCGACAGCCCACCGGATCCCAAAATCAGCACCCGCAGATCCAGGGTGGCCAGATAGCCGCCGACCGCGGCACCCAGGGCGCGGGCGCGGTGGATCGGTCCCAACGGGGCGGCGACGGCGTTGATGAAGACCGGGATCACCGGACACGCGGTGGCGTCCCCGAACAGTCGCTCCAGCGGCTGCACCATCGCGTGATCGACGTCCATACCGGACGAAACGGCGACGTCCACCCCGCGATCCAGTACCGCCGCGGCGCAGTCAGCGGCCAGATCTGCGGCGACCTTCAACGGGCCGGCGTAGGTGCCGTAGTCACCGATTCCCTGGGCGGAGGTACCGATGCAGAACGGTGGCATCAGCCGCAGGAAGAAGCCGTTGTAGTGGTCCGGTGCGAACACCACCGTCAGCTGCGGGTCGAACTCGGCGACGAACGCCGCGGCCTGATCGACCGCGGCCTCGATGTCGTGCATCAGCTCAGGGGGTGGTCCCGGCAGATTCAGCAGCGGGCTGTGGGACATGCAGCACAGGGCCAGTGCCATCGGGGCGATCACCCCCTTCGGCGGTCAGCGCCAACACGTCGAACAGTCGCGTGCTCACCTCGGGTGCGCGCTGGGCGATGCAGGCCGCGGCGATGCAGCGGTCCGGGCGCAGGAACAGCACCGACTCGGTGTGGCGGTCGAACCAGGACTTCAACGCCCCGCTGCGATCACCGACGATGGTGACGGCAGGGTCGTCTTCGGAGCCCGGCGGGGTCCAGTGCAGCTGGGTCGAGGGCCGAATCGCGATGAAGCTGGCCCCCAAGGCTTTCCATCGCGCGAAGGCTTCTTCCCCGAGCAGGACGCGGGGATTGTTGTTCCAGGCCAGCACCGCGAAACCGGCGCCGATCACGTCATCGAGGAGGAGATCGGTGCCGGTGCGGGTGTCCACGCGGGGCTGAATGAACAGGGTCCCCGCCGGGGAGTCGGGACGGCGGGGCTGGTCGTGGACGACTGCGCCCTGCTCATAGCGCGGCATCGGCTTGAACCGCATCTCCAGCACATAGCGCTTGAGCGTCGGCACGGCCGAGGCGGCGCGGATCACCCGGTCGCGCACACCGGCGACCCGGCGATTGGTCGGGGAGATCACCTTGCCCACCATCGTGGACAGGTCGATCATCGCCCGGGCGTGCTTGCGACGTTCGGTGTCATAGCTGTCCAGCAGGCTCGGCTGCGCTTGCCCGCGAACCACGGCGGCCAGCTTCCAGCCCAGGTTCATCGCGTCGCGGATCCCGCTGTTGTAGCCCTGGCCCTGCCAGACCGGCATCAGATGGGCGGCGTCGCCGGCCAGCAGCATCCGGCCGCGGCGGAATGCGCCGGCGATGCGGGAGTGGTGGGTGTACACCCGGTGCCGGATCACGTCGACGTCGTGCGGACGAGGCAGGAAGGGGGCCAGCATCGCGGCGACGAATTCCGGGTCTTCGGCCTGCTCGTCGGTTTCGCCGGCGTGGATCATGAACTCGAATCGCCGGATCCCGTGCGCGATCGAGATCGAGGCGTACGGGCGCGCCGGGTCGTCCCCGACCTCGCTGTTGGGATGACCGAGCGGGTCGTTGGCGACATCGACGACCAGCCAGCGCGTCGAGGACGTGGTGCCGTCGAAGGTCACGCCCATCAACCGGCGGGTGGCGCTGCGGCCGCCGTCGCAGCCGACGACATAGCGGGCGGTCACCTCGGTCGGCTCGCCACCGCCCAACTGCACCGTGACCCCGTCGGGTTTCTCAGTGCACCCGGTCATCGGATGGCCCCACTGCACCCGGACATGGTCGAAGCGCTCCAGACCGCGCAGCAGTTCGGCGTCGACTAGTGGCTGCACGAAACCGTTGCGCTTGGGCCAGCCGAAACAAGCGTCGGCCGGCGCCATCTCGGCAAGTAGCCGTCGCCGGCCGTCGAAGAACCGCAGGATCTGGTTCGGAACCGTGTGCGGCAGAACGGCATCGACCAGCCCGATCGCCTGGAAGGTGCGCAATGACTCATCGTCGAGCCCGACTCCGCGAGGATAGTCGATGAGCGTGTCGCGGTCCTCCACCACCAGGGTGCGAACCCCTTGCAGTCCAAGGATGTTGGCCAAGGTGAGGCCGACCGGGCCGGCACCGACCACCACGACGTCGACATCACTGAGCGCGGTCACGTCAGCGCCCCAGCAGGAAATCCAGGTGAAGGCGGTTGAAGGTGTCGGGGTCCTCGTATTGGGGCCAGTGGCCGCAGCCCGGAATCAGCTCGAAGCGGGCTCCCGGGATCATCGAGGCGATCCGCTTGCCCTCCTCGACGTCGGCCGTCGGATCGTCACTGGTCCAGACCACCAACGTGGGCGCGGTGATCTTGCCGTACTCGCCCGGCCCCAGCAGGTTGCGGGCCCGGATCTCCGGGTCCTGCAGCGCCATGATGTCGCGCATCGCGTCGACGAATCCGGGCAGCCGGTAGATCCGCTGCCGGCTCGCCACGATGTCGTCGTAGTTCTTGGACTTATCCGCCATCAGCCACTTGATTCGGGCCTGGACCGTTTCCCAACTGGGGTTCTCCACGGCGGCCATCGACAAGGTGATGATCCGCTTCATCACCTCGGGGTCGGCCTGCGAGCCGCCGGCGGTGTTGAGCACTAGGCGCGTCACCCGGTCCGGGTGGTCGATGGCGGCGCGCGCCGCCACCCAACCGCCGAGCGATTCACCGCTGATGCTGGCGTGATCGGCGCCGATCGCATCCAGCACGGCGGTCAGGTGCGCGACGTAATGCGGGATCTCCAGCGGATGAGCGGGCTTGTCGGTGTAGCCGTGGCCGAGCATGTCGATGGACCAGGTCCAGAAATGCTCGGCGTGCGCGGCCAGGTTGCGAACGTAGGCCTCCGCGTGGCCGCCGGACCCGTGCAGCAGCATCAGCACCGGTTTGCTGGAATCGCCGGCCCGCAGGTAGCGGGTGCGAACAGCGCCTGCGTCGAGATAGCCCTGCTCGAACGTAACGCCCTGAAGATCGCTCCAGATGCTCTCGAACGCCGGCACCTGCCACCTCATCCCCTGTACCGAACGGAAATATAATTCTCATTTTTCGACATATTTCAAGTGCTTTTATCGCACATGAATGTACGTTATATTGAAGAGCATCACTCTCGGGTCGAGGTATGTCAAGGAGGCCCTGCTGATGACCACGCTGAAGCCCGCCGCTGATACCGCTCCCGGGTCGCAGACACTGGCCCGAGGCCTGACCGCGCTGCAGGCGGTGGCCGCCACACCCGAGGGATTGACGATTCAGCAGATCGCCGACCAGATCGGCGTGCACCGCACCATCGCCTACCGGCTGCTGAACACGCTGACCAGCTACCGGCTGGTGTCCAAGGGGGAAGACGGCCGGTTCCGGTCGGCAGCGGCCTTGGCGGTGCTGGGCGCCTCGTTCGACAACAACCTGCGGCAGTTGAGCCTGCCGACCCTGCGCACGCTCGCCGACGAACTCGGGACCACGGTGTCGCTGCTGGTCGCCGAGGGCGACCAGCAGGTGGCGGTCGCGGTCATCGTGCCGACCCAGGTCGGCTACCAGCTGGCGTTTCATGAGGGCAGTCGCCACCCGCTGAGCCTCGGCGCGGCCGGGATCGCGCTGTTGGCCGCCATGCCACCGCGCCCGGGCGAACGAGACATCGTCCCGCAGACCCGGGAGCGCGGCTGGGTGGTCACCCACGGCGAGATCGAACCCGGGACCTTCGGGCTGGCGGTTCCGGTTCTCCGCCGCCCTCCGGCACCGCCCACCTGCATCAACTTGATCTCGCACCGTGAGGACGTCGTGCTGGACGGCCGCGATGCCGTCTTGGCCGCCGCCAACCGCCTGTCCGAGATCCTCAGCTGAATCTCCCTGTCCCCGAGAGGAAGACCTCAATGCCGGCCGGTGCGCACGTCTGGGACGACGACGATTGGGATAACGCTGTCGACGTGGTGGTACTGGGCACCGGCGCCGCCGGGCTCACCGCCGCGCTCACCGCGGCCGTCAACGGGGCATCGGTCGCCGTCTACGAGAAGTCCGCGACCGTGGGAGGCACCACCGCGGTCTCCGGTGGCATCGCCTGGATCCCCGCGCACGACCGGGTCCCCGGATTGACCGTCGAGGCGGCGATGGACTACCTGCGGGCACAGTTTTTCGGCGCGATGGACGACGAGCTGGTGTCGACGTTCGTGCGGACCGGCCCGGAGATGGTCGACTTCGTCGAAAAGCACAGCGACGTCTGCTTCGAGGTCGCCGCCGGCTTCCCCGACTACAAGCCCGAGCTGCCCGGCGGCCGTCCGTCCGGGGGGCGCTCGCTGAGCCCGGTGCCCTACGAACTGTCGCGGCTGGGCCCCTTCAAGGCCTGGCAGAACCGGATCACCGCGTTCCCGGCCGACTACAGCAACGTCGGGTTCGACGCCGAAACCCGCGCCCGGCTGCACGCCGACATCGGCGCAGGCACCGCCCCGGACGACGTCTGCGTCGCCGGCACCGCGTTGATCGCCGGGCTGCTCAAGGGGGTGCTGGACGCCGGAGTGACACCGGCGACGAGCTGTCGCGGGGTCGAGCTCATCGCCCGGGCCGATCACGGCATCGCGGGGGTCCGGGTCGACAGCGCCGGCACCTCACGGCGGGTGCGTGCCCGGCGGGGCGTGATCCTGGCCAACGGCGGATTCGAATGGGACACCACCTTGGTGGAGGCCTTCCTGCGCGGACCGATGCGGGGCGCGGTGTCACCGCCGAACAACACCGGCGACGCACTGCGCATGGCAATGGCGCACGGCGCCGACCTGGCCAACATGGGTGAGGCGTGGTGGGTTCCCATCGTCCGGATACCCGGCGACACCATCGAAGGCAAGCAGCGCAGCCGCAGCGTACGACTGGAGCGCACCCGGCCACGCAGCATCATCGTCAACCGCGCCGGACGCCGGTTCGTCAACGAAGCCTGCGACTACAACTCGATGGCCGGGGCCTTCCACTACCTCGAGCCGCGCGGCGGATACGTCAACGACCCGGCGTGGATCGTGTTCGACGCCGAGCACCTGCACCGTTACGGCTTCCTGGGCGTCGCGCCGGACGGCACGGCACCCGACTGGTTCTGCGAATCACCCGACCTGGCCGGCCTGGCCGCCAAGACCGGTATCGACGCCCACGGCCTGCACAGCACGGTTGCCGCCTGGAACCGAGGTGTCGCTGCGGGAGTGGATCCAGAGTTCGGCCGGGGCGCCAGCGCCTACGACGGCTACTGGGGTGATGACCGGGCCGACACACCGGCGGGTCGGACCCTGGGCCCGATCGACACCGCGCCGTACTACGCCGTGCCGCTGTCGGTGGGGGCGATGGGCACCAAAGGCGGGCCGCGCACCGACCGCGACGGTCGCGTCCTGCATGTCACCGGACGGCCGATCCCGGGCATGTTCGCTGCGGGCAATGCGATGGCCGGGGTGACCGGACGCGCCTACGGCGGGGCGGGCGGCACCATCGGCCCGGCGATGGTTTTCGGCTTCCGCGCCGGGCGTGCCGCGGCCGGGGATCCGGCGATCTGAGCGACGACGCCGTCGCTCGGCCCGCCCCGAGGCGGGGCCGGAAATTCGCCCGGCAGCACAGGAGTGGAAATGTTATTCTTCCCGGCAAAGAATTCGGATCTTTGGCAGTGCCGTTCCCGCTGGCGCGCAACAGTGGAGGAGTCCGTTGAGAGCCCGGTTGACGCAGGTCCGCGCGATGTCGCTGGTGAGCGGCGCGGTGCTGGCGACCGCTCTGGCGGCGGCGACACCGGCGGGGGCCGATGACCCGGCACCCCACCGGGTCCGCTACCTGGTCGGTGCGACCCAGACCGCGCAGGCGCAGGTCTACTACCGCGAGGTTCAGCCGCCCAACTTCGCCGACTACAGCCACAATCCCTATCAGTACAGCCCGCGCGCCGACGTCACCATCGGACCCAACCAGCCCTGGATTTTCGAGACCACGCTGGCCGACCCCCAGGACTGGGCGATGGTGGTGGTGTCGCTGCCCGGGCATCGTCAGGAGCTTGCCGCGCCCGGGTTCGTCTGCGAACTGCGCGTCGACGATGTGGTCGTCGCCACCGACGCCGGAACCAGGGGTGCGCTCTGCTCGCTGCGCACCTGGTGAGGCCGCCGGTGCTACCGTTTTGGGTCGGTCCTGGGAGCGCCCGCTGGTGAAGGACATAGTTGGCACGGGGTTGACAACGGACAGGAGACGGTATGCCGTCGCGTGATTCCGCGGAACCGGACGCCACCGCAGGCGACGCCGCGAAGGACGACTTGACGCTGGCCGAGGCAGAGGCGAAGGCCGCCGAGGCAGAGGCGGAAGCGGCCCGGGCGCGCGCCCGACTGCTCAAGCTGCAACGCGAAAGCGAGCAGTCCGCCGCCGGGGCAGGCGACGACGTCACGGACGAGGACACCGACTCCGGGGCAGCCGCCGAAAGCCCCGAGGACACCGGCGAGCCGACCCAAGCCCCCGCGCGATTCGGTCGCCTCCGGAGTCGGCTGCCGTGGGTCGCCGCGACGCTGGCCGTCCTTGCCATCGGTGGGCTCGTCGTGGGCGATGTGCTGATGCTCGTCCACCATCGCGGCGTGGTGCAGCGCCAACACCAAACCGCCGAGTTTGCCGCTGCGGCCCGGCAGAGCGTGGTGACGCTGATGTCGCTGAACTATGAGACCGTCGACGACGACGTCCAGCGCATCATCGACAACTCGACCGGCGAGTTCAAGAAGGATTTCGAAACCCACACCGAGGATTTCGTCAAGACGGCCCGCACCTCGAAGACGGTCACCGAGGCGACCGCGACCGTCTCCGGCGTGGAATCGATGTCGGACAACGAGGCGGTGGTGCTGGTCGCGGCCAGCACCAAGGTCACCAATACCGCAGGGGCCAAAGAGGAACCGCGTAACTGGCGACTAACCGTGCACATGGCCCGGGACGGAGACCAACTCAAAATGTCGAAGGTGGACTTCGCGACATGAGCGAATCCGGAGAGAACGAGGTGGTGGCCGAGACGTCCGCCGACGAATACGCGGCGTTGGAGCAATCCGAGACCGAGCCGCAGCGGCCCGTCATGTCACGGACATCGCGGATGGCGATTGCGCTCGGCGCGGCACTGGCGGCTCTGACCGCGCTGAGCTGCTGGCTGTACCTCGGCGTGTTCCGGGTCGACCAGCAACTCGGACCCGAGGCCGAACAGGCGGTGATGGCCGCGGCCGCGGACGGCGCGACCGCCGTGCTGACCTACTCTCCCAAGACACTGGAGAAGGACTTCGCCGCCGCCGAAAGCCACCTTACGGGCGACTTCCTCTCCTACTACAGCGATTTCACCCAAAAAGTCGTCACCCCCGCCGCCAAGCAGAAGGACGTGCAGACCGCGGCCTCGGTGGTACGCAAGGGCATCGTGTCGTTGCAACCCACGACCGCCGAAGTGCTGATCTTCGTCAATCAGAGCACGATCAGCAAAGCGAATCCGGACGGCTCGTTCTCGATGAGCAGTGTCAAGGTCGGCTTGCAGAAGCACGACGGACGCTGGCTGATCTCAGCATTCGACCCCGTGTAGCTACATGCGCACCAGGGCGAACGTCCAGGTGTTCATTCCCGGCGGCCCGTTGAAACAGCCGACGTCGAAACGTGATTCGACCACTCCGGACAGTGTGTTCGCATCCCAGGTGTAGGTGTCGCGGGTCGGCAGGTACTGTCCCGGACAGTGCAGGCCGTCGCCGACGTCGGTGGTGAACGAATAGCTGCCATCCACCAGCCTGGCGGTGCCGCCGTAGTAGCTGCGGCCGAAGAAATGGGGCCGGTCCACCGCACTCACCGTGATGCATCCGGCCGGCATCTGGTCGAACTTGCCCGGGGTCTCGCACGGGTAGGCCGCCCACACCCAGGACGCATCGGTCCAGCGATTGCTCAGCACCTCGTAGTTGCCGTATGCCATGTCGGCGCCGGCGCTGGGCGCCAGGACCGTGGCGGTGGCCAGCACGGCGAATGCCGCACCGAAAGTGCTTCGTAACATTGGAGCTCCCTCGACTCAATCCACTGTGCCGCTACAGGTCACCGCGCCGCCACAGCGTCTGGCCGTCGTTGGCGGCATCGGCGACACAGGTCAGGAAAAGTCCGTCCGGCGCTTGCGCCACCTCGCCGTCATAGGAGTCGCACTTGGTGCCCTCCTCCTTGATGCCGTGCATCTCCGGCGAGCGGAACCAGCGCGGGTCGTAGCGGCGCGGCGAACCGCAGAACACCAGCCTGCCGGGCAGGGTCGAGGGCCCTGCGACAGCGGACCCGAAGACGAAATAGGTGGTGTTGGAGCACGGCGCACCCAGCACGACATTCGGCATGATCCCCGGGGTGCACGCCGGATAATCGCACTGTTCCGCCGGTGGACCCGGATCGGCCGCCGAGGGCGCTGCCGCAGCCCCGGCGCCGGCGGCCAGGGCGACGGAAAGGAACGCCGTCATCACACGGATGTTCTGCATCGTTTCCCCCATCTACAGGCGTCGCACGCTCAGCGGTATCTGGATCACCGTGGGCTGGTTGCGCCCGCATGCGCCCGAGACACCGATCGTTCTGACGTAGCCGACCAGCAGGTCGATGTTCCCCTTTTCGTACTGGCCGTTGGCGTCGCTGCCCTGGAACTGGTAGCGCTGTCGGCCCGGCGCGGTGGTGCCGTCCGGACAGGTCTGCCAGTCCGGGTGATAACGGTCGACGATCCAGCGCGAGGTGCGGAATTCCAGTGGTGCGGTCCAGCCCTGGTCGCTGCTCACCTGGCCGGAGCATTGGTGGGCATTGGCACAGCTGGAGTGAATCGTCCAGACCGAGATCTCGGTCTTCTCGTCCATGAAGACCTCGTTGGTCTTCGCCCAATCACCGTTCGAGATGACCTGATAGGCACCGTTGAGTTCGAAGTTCACATCCGCCTGCGCTGCCGGAGCAGTCGCCAGGACCAGACTGAACGCCATTGCGGCAAAGGCTGCTTCACGCACTCGCATGAGTCGTCCTCCAATCAGGCCGGCATCAGATCGGTCCATGACCTGGCGGTCGCGCCGGCCGCCAGGTTCGTCTGCTGCTCGTACCGGCCGTCGGCGGTCATGTACTTGCCCGTGTTGGGGTCATAGGGCAGTACCGCCACCGACGGTCCCCTACCCGCATCCGCATACCCGGATGGCGCCACTCCCGGCGCGGGCGGGGGCGGGGGAGCCTGCGGCGGCGGGGCCGGCACGACGGGTCGGGGGGCATCGGGCGGCGTCCCCGACGGCACGGCTCCAGGCGGTAACGGCGTGCCCTCGGTGGGCGCGAAGATCCGGTCTGAGAAATCGACTCGGTCGTCGACCGGAACACCCTGCTTGAGAAGGTTCGGGTCCAATGGGCCCGGCCCGGTGAGGTGCTGGCGCATCGCGATCGGGACGAAGCCCCTCGGGTCGTCGCAGAGTTCGACGGTCGGCGCGCGCTTGCCCGGGTGCTCGATACACGGGAAGTTGCGCGCTCCGCGCACCGATATCGGCGAGTCCTGCGGCAGTTTGCAGTACAAGCCGTCCGGGGTGTCGACTGTGGTGGTGTCGGCCGGCGAACGCCACGCCGACGGCGGCAGGAACCCCACCGTGCAGGCGTTGGGGTCGCCGAAGGTCAGGGTGAAGTCGCCTTGTGGCATGCCGGTGGCGTTGTTCTTCGGCAGGCCGAAAGACTGCTGGACCGCAATGTATCCCGGCAGCAGCACCATCAGCTGTTCGATCGACGGGTTGTAGGTGAGCAGCACCTGCCCGACGGTGTTCATGTTCGCCAGCAGGATCGGCAGTGTCGGCTTGAGATCCTGCAGCAGACCGGACACCTCATCGGCGAAACCGGGGCCGCGCTGCAGGATGGTGCGCAGTTGGGGGTCATTGGCGGCGACCTGCTCGCTGATCCCGGCCATGCTGCGAGCGAACGTCCGGATCGAATCGGTGCTCTTGTCCTGCGAGTCGAGCAGCGGTGCGCCGTGGTCGATCAGCGTGCGCAGCCGGTCGGAGACCCGGTTGGCGTCACCGCTGATGGTGGCCGCCGAGTCCAGCAATGACTGGAAGTCGTAGCCGGCACCGTCGAAAGCCAGGTAGGTCTCGTCGAGGAGGTTGCCGAGTCGGTCCTTGGGAATGCTGTCGACCAGCGCACTGACCTGATCGAGCATCGGGCCGACCTGTTGTGGCACTTGCGCGTCCGATACCGCGATCACCGAACCGTTCTGCAAGAACGGAGCGCCGTCGCTGCGCGGCATCAGGTCGACGTACTGTTCGCCGATCGCCGACACGCTGCGCACCGCCGCGGTCAGATCCGCCGGGATCCGCGGCGAGCGATCCAACGACAGGGTCGCGCGAACCCCGTCGCCGGTGAGTGCAACGTCGGTGACCACGCCGATCTGCACCCCGTTGTAGGTGACATTGGAGAACCGGTAGAGCCCGCCGGTCTCCGGCAGCTCCAATTTGACCGTCAGTCTGCCGATCCCGAACAACGTCGGCACCTGCATGTAGCCGAACAACATCATCCCTACCCCGAGCACCGAAGCGATCGTGAAGATGATCAGCTGCATCCGGACGAAACGGGTCAGCATCTACCCACCGCCTTCCGGCGCGGGTGGGGCAGGCGGGGCCGGTGGCCCGGGCGGACCCGGCGGGCCGGCCTGTCCCGACGACTGCAGGATCGGTTCCTGCAGCGGATCGTAGGAGTAGTTCAAATACCACGGGTCACCGGGCGCGGGCACCAGTTTCGCGTTCTCGTCACCCCACTGGGTACCGGCGAACAGCGACTTCTTGAGTCGCGGCTTGGTGAGGTCGAAGATGGCAAACAGGTTCAAGAAGTCTCCCCGGACCGCACGCTCGATGGCGTTGGGCCCGTAGGGGAATGCGGTGGCATACGCGACCGCGGAGTTGAGGTCGGGGCCGATGTCGGCCAGCGACTCCAGTGCCGGTTCCAGGTGGACGAGGTCGGCGACCAGTTCGCGCCCGGCATCGTTGACCATGCCGGCCGACAGATCGCCGAACTGCCCCAGTTTGGTCAACGCGGTGGTGAACTTGGGGCGCTCCTTGATCAGCACATCGATGGCCGGCGGAATCTTGTTCAGGGCACGATCGATGGTGTCGCGCTGTCCAGCGAAGGAACTGGCCACCCGGTTCATTTCCTGGATCGCCGTCACGATGTTGTCTTGCTGGCGCTCCAGCGCTGCGGTGAACCGATCCAACCGCGCGAGCAGATCGCGGATGTCGTTTTCGCGGCCGGACATGGTGGCGCTGAAGTTGTGGATGATGTCGCCGATCTGGCCCAGTCCACCCCCATTGACCAGTACCGCCAGCGATGACAGCGTCTGCTCGGTGGACGGATAGGTCGAGGAGGAATCCAGCGGAATGGTCGCCCCGGGCGCCAGCCGGCCCGAGGGCGCCTGTCCTACCGGCGGATTGAGTGCCAAATGCATCGAGCCGAGCAGGCTGGTCTGCCCGACGGTCGCCACGGCATTGGCGGGGACTTCCACTCCCGGGTTGACCGCGATCTCGACGCGGGCGTGCCAGTTGTCGACGGTCATCTTGCCGACGCTGCCGACCACGACGTCGGAGAGCAGCACCGGCGAATTGGATTCCAGCGTCCCGACGTTGGCCACCTCGACGGAGAAATGCTGCGCTCCCGCACCGTGCCCCTCGGCACCCGGCAGCGGGATCGAGTTCAGACCGCCGAATGCGCAGCCGGTCGCGGTGGCGGCCACCACGCAGGCCAGCGACAGGCCGCGCCGCATCGATGGGAGAACGCTCATGGCGACGGCGTCCCTTCTTCGGCGGGTAGCGGTCCCGGCTGGGCGGGTCCAGCCGCCGGGCCGCTGGGCAGCAGCATCCCATCGAAGGTCGTTGGGCTCGGCGGTGGCGCCCCCACGTACACCGGTGGTGTGGCAACGGCGGGAAGTCCGTTGGGCACATAGGAACCGGGCGGCTTCGGCGGATCCGTCCATCCCGGCGGCGGCGGAACATCGCCGCGCAGACCGGTGTAGGCCGAAACCGTCGGCTCCTGCTCGGGCAGGGTGGTCGCCGGTTGCTGGTTGCCCGGCATCAGGGCCGGATCGGTGTAGATCAGCTTGTCCGGGCTGGCCGACTTGGTCAGATAGGGGTTTGCCGGAAACGGCAATCCATTGAAGTTCAGCAACCGCATTGCCGGCCCGAGGTATTGCGAGCATAGCTTTCCGGTCTCCGCCGACGTGGTGTTGCTGATGCCACCGATCATCGCGCAGATCGCCTGGACCGGGTTGGACAAGTTGACGAACGCGAACGAACCGACCGGGGTCCCGCTCGTCACGTTGTACATGTTGAGCGTGTTGGCTATCGCGTTCGGGGTGACGTGCAGAATGTTGCGGATCGCGTTCTTGGCTTCGGCGAGTGTCTGGGTGACATTGGCAAGGCCTTGCACCGCCTCGACGGTTTCGGCGCGGGTGCCCGCCACGAAATCCCTCACCGTGTCGATCGCACTGGAGAAGTCGTTCAGGGCCGCGTCCAGGCTCGATCGGCTGTCGTTGACCACGCTGGTCAGGGTTGCGAGCCGGGATTCGAAGACCACGATCTGCTGATCGCTGTCGCGCAGCGCGGTGACGAAGGTCTGCAAGCCGGAGATGATGTCCGCAATGTTGCCGCTGCCCTCGGCGAAGATCCGGGCCACCCCGGACAGTTGCGCCAAAGTCTCCCGCAGCTTAGCGCCGTTGCCGTCCATGGCATTGGCGGTGGATTCGATGAACCGGGAGGCCGACGTACCCGAGATGCCGCTGCGCGGGCCCAGTTCGGTCGCCAGCCGGTTCAGTTGGGTTTTCACTTCGTCCCACTCCACCGGGACCGCGGTGTCCTCCCGCGGGATCACCGCACCGTCGGCCAGGGTGGGCCCGTCGCCGCGGTGATACGGCGGCGTCAGCTGAACGAATCGGGCGGCAACCAGGTTGGGGGCGACGATGACGGCCTTGGCGCCGGCCGGGATCGGCACCTTGCGGTCGACCCGCAGGGTGAGCTTGGCCTGGGTTCCGTGCGGTTCGATGCGGTCGATGGTGCCGACCTTCACCCCGGCGACCTTGACTTCGTCGCCGGCGTAGATAGCGGTTGCGCTGGAGAAGTAGGCGGTGATCGTGGTCGGTTTCAGCACGGTCTGGCGGACCAGGATCGTCATACCCGCGAGCAGCAACACGGCCAGGAGCGCCCCGGCTGCGATCTGCAATGGTTTACGCGTTTTCATCGTGGTGGCAGATCTCCTGGTTGCGGAATCCCGTTGATCGGGAACGGGAGTTCGGCGCGCGGCCCGGCATTGTCCGGCGGTTGCCCGGCGTCGACACCGCGCCGGAACCCGAAGATGTAGTCAAGGAACGGCTGGAACAGCTGCGGCAGCAACAGGTTCGGGATATAGGCGCTGTAGAACGCGCCGTTGGACACCGCTTCGCCCTGGGTGAGTTCGTATTTCGCCAGGCCGGGAAGCGCTTTCGCGAGATTGTCCCGGTTCTTCTCCAAGATCTTGTTCAGCGAGTTGATCTCGTCCAGCGTCGGTTTGAGCTGTTCGTTGTTCTGCGCGACGAGTTCGTTCAGCTGCCGGGACACCGCCGACGTGCTGACGAGCAGGCCCACGATCGCTTCGCGGCGGGAGTTGAGCACCTCGACCAGACTGTCGGCGTCGAGGATCAACGAGTTGATCTGCTGGCTGCGCTCGGAGAGCACACCGCTCATGTCAGCCGCCGACTTGAGCAGCTCAGCAAGGCTCTCGTTCCGGTTGTTCAGCGACCGCGACATTCGGCTGAGGCTGTCGAACGTGGGACCCAGCTGCGGAGAGATCTGGTCGATGGTCTCCGACAGGGTGTCCAACGACCGGTTGAGGGATTCGGTGTCGGTACCGGCGGTGTTGGAGGTCAACTCCCCCACCACGGCGGTCAGCGAATACGGCGACGAGGTGCGGGTGATCGGGATGACATCCAGTGGCCGCATCTTGCCGTTACCCGTCGGCTCCACGGTCAGCACGCGCTCGCCCAGCAACGAACCGGTGCGGATGTGCGCGGTGCTCTGCGAACCCAGCGGGTACTTTCCGGCCATCGTGAACGTCACCAGGGCGTCACCGTTGTCCAGGGCGACGTCGGTGACCGAGCCGACCTTGATCCCCGACAGCGTGACATCGGCGCCGGTGGCCAGCCCACCGGCCTCGGCGAACCGGGCCTGGTAGCGCACCGAAGTGGCCCACTGGATCAACTGTTCGGGCTGCAGCCCGATCGCGACGACGAACGCCGTGAGAATCGCGCCGATGAAGCCCATCCGGAACAAGTGGGATCCACGGTATTTGAGCATCAGCGGCTACCGCGTCTTCCCGGTCGAGTACCGAGCGGTACGACGATCATTCGTTGTCGCTGCATCGGCCCTCCTCCGATTTGATCCAGGGGAACACCGCCGTACGGCCCTGGGTGTCGCTGACGCGGACCTGCACGGCGCACAGGTAGTACTGAATGAACCCGCCGTAGGACCCCAGCCGGATGGCCTTGCGATAGTTCTCCGGCGCTTTCTGCAGCGACATGTCCAAGCCGGCCTGGTCGGCGTTGACGGCCTTCGTCAGCCGATTGACCTGATGGATGGTGTCGGTCAGTGGATCGCGCGCGCTGCCGAGCAGGTCCGCCAGTGACGCGGTGCCGCGATCCAGGGCGGTCACGGCGGTCCCGATCGGATCGCGGTCGGCCGCCAACCCGCTGACCAGTTTGTTCAGCCGGTCGATCGCCCCGGACAACCGCTTGTCACCGCTGGTCAGGGTGGCCAGCACCGTTCGTAAATTGTCGATCAGGGATTCGATCACCTGGCTGTTGTCCGCCAGCGAGTTGGAGAACGACGACGTCTGCGACAACAGCGAGTCGATGGTGCCGCCCTGGCCCTGCATGATCTGGATGAGCGATGCGGTGAGCGCGTTGACGTCCTGAGGGTTCAGCCCGCGGATCACCGGCTTCAAACCGTTAAGCAACAGATCCAGATCCAGTGCGGGAGCGGTCCTTTCGACCGGTATCTGGGCCCCCGCCGGCAACAGCCGGGTCGAGCCCGGCCCGTCTACCAGCTCCAGGTAGCGGTCACCGACCAGGTTCAGATAGCGCACCGCAGCCTGGGTACCGGTAGTGAGCGCGATGGCCCGGTCGGCGTTGAACTTCACCAGCACGGTGCCGTCTTTGCGCAGGGCTACGCCGCCGACGGTGCCGACCCGCACCCCGGCAACCCGCACGCTGTCCCCGGATTTCAGCCGGGAGGCATCGGAGAACACCGCGCTGTAGCCGACCGTCGGCCCGGTGCGCACCTCGCCGAAGATCGCGAACAGGAATGCCGTCGCCAACAGCATCACCACCGCGAAGACGCCGAACTTGAGCAGGGTCCCCCATGAGCGCGTCATCCCGGCATCCCCACCTGGGCGCTGTTGCGCGGCGGCCCGCCGATCGGCCCGAACAGCGCCTCCTTGAGGCCGTCGGAGTTGAGCAGGATGCCCTGGTTGCCGTATTCGTACGGGTTGGCCCCGGTGTCGGCGACCAACACCGGCGGGCTGAACTCCGGCGGCACGTCGGGCAACCCGAGATCTGCGCAATAGGACCGCTCACCGGTGGCCGCCACCTTCGGCAGGTGGTCGGGATAGCGGTAGCGTTCCTTGCCCAGGGTGAAGCTGGCGGTGATGACGATGCCGGGGACCGGCATGGGCGGTGACTTCGCGAACGGCACCAGGCCGCCGATCGCGCAGCCGAGTTGCTCGTGGTATTTGTCCAACAATCGGGCCGTCGGCTCCAGGTTCCGGGTCAAATCGACCAGGCCCTGCCGGTTCTCACCCAGCACCTCGTTGCCGGTGTCGGCAAGGCCGATCGCACTGAGCAGGAAGGTGTCCAGGCTCTCGCGCTCGGCCACGATGCTCTCGCTCATGGTGGTGGTGTTGGCGATGGTGGCGGTCAGGTCCGGGGCCGCATCGGCGTAGGACCGGAACACCGGCGTCATCGTGGCGGCCTCGCGCTCCAGGGTGTCCAGACTGGGCTCGATCTCGGCCAGCAACTTGTCGAAGTCGGTGAGCGCCTGCCCGATCTTGTGCCCGCGACCGTTGAAGGCCGTCGAGATGGCGCCCAGGGTCTCGTTGAGCTTCATCGGATCGATCTTGTCCAGCACGCGGACGAGCTGCTGGAACACCGTGTTGATCTCGACCGTGACGTGTTCGCCCGCCAAAACCTGACCGGCGTGCAGTCTGGTCGCCTCCGGGTCCGGCGGCGCCACCAACTCCACGGACTTGGCCCCGAACACCGTCGACGAGGCAATCCTGGCGCTGACGTTCGCCGGGATCAACCGCAGTTGGTCGGGTTGCATCTCCAGCCGCAAAGCCGCGGTGCCGTCCGGCAGCGGATCGATGGCCCCGACCTTGCCCACCTGAACGCCGCGCATCTTGACCTTGGCGTCGGGGTACATCACCAGACCGGCTCGCTGGGACAGCACCGTGATCGGCACCGTACGGGTGAAGCTGCCCCGAAACAGCGCGATCGGCAGCCCGACCAGAGCCGCGATCGTCGCGATCGTCAGCAGCCCGATCAGTGGCCGCAGGTAGGGCGGCTGCTCCCGCCGCTGACCACCGGGCCGGTGTCGGCCCGCGGTTGAGCCCCGCTGGTCCTCATCGTCGACTTCCCGTCCCAACGGTGGATCTGCGGTCGCGCCGAGAACCATTACCCCGCCGCCACCCCGACGTCAACGTGAGCCATCGCCGCCGCCCCCTTCCGCGAAGGTGACCGCTGACATCGCAGTCAGCCCCCCGATGTTGTGCGCCAAGCCAATCCGGGCCCCATCGACCTGATCGAACGTCATACCGCGCACCTGCTCGAAGCGTTCTACGCACTGTGCCACACCGGTGGCACCCTGGGGGCGGGCTTTGGTCAACGCAACCTCGACGCCACCGGCCCGCCGGCGGGAGGTTCCCCGGCACGGCAGGTAGGTGCCAATCGAAGCTACGTGCGGCATCGCGATCCCAGACTTCTCAGGTGACCGCGCCGACGGTCTTCAGTTCGATGATCCGGTCCCAATCCAGGCCGAGATCGGTCAGGATCTCATCGGTCTGCTCGGCGAAACCAGGAGCCGGACCGGTTTCCGGCGCCGTGACGTCGAACTGCACCGGGTTGGCGACCAGTTCGAGTTCGCCGGCTTGCACGATGTAGTCGTTGGCGCGGATCTGCGCGTCCTGGGCCGCCTGCAGGGTGTCCTGGACCGGCGCCCACGGTCCGGACAGCGTCGCGAAGCGCTCGGTCCAATCGGCCAGCGTGCGTTTGGCCATCGCCTCACGCAGCAGCTCGACGGCCGCCGCGGTGTTCGCGGCGACGTCCTCAACGGTGGCGAATCGGGGATCGTCGATCAGGTGCTCGAGATCCATGTGCCGGCACACGTCGGCCCAGAACTTGGTCGGCTGCATCATCACTAGTGAGATGTAGCGACCGTCGGAGGTCGCATACAACCCGACCAGCGGGTTGATCGGGGAACCGTGCACGCCCGGCGGGAAGGCCTCCATCCGTTGGTTCAGGTGAGTGGTCACCGCGACGGTGTGCCCCATCGCCCACAGCCCGCTGCCCAGCAGCGACACATCGACCACCGACGGCTCGCCGGTGCGTTCCCGCTTCAGCAGGGCCGCGGCGATGCCGCCGGCCAGGTTGGTGCCCGAGATGGTGTCGCCGTAGGCCGGACCGGGCGGGCCGATCATCCCCTCGACGCCGGGTGGGGTGATGGTGGCGGCCGTGCCGGCGCGACACCAGAAGGCGGTCATGTCGTAGCCGCCCTTTTCCGATTCGATGCCGCGGGGGCCCAGCGCGCTGCCGCGCGCGTAGATGATCTTCGGGTTGACCGCGCGGATGTCTTCGACGTCCATGGCGAACTTCTTGCGGTGGCCCGGCAGAAAACTGGTCAGGAAAACGTCTGCCCGCTTCGCCAATTCGAGCAACACTTCGCGGCCTTGCGGTATCGACACGTCCAGGCCGATGCTGCGTTTGCCGCGGTTGGCGTGCTCGATGTTGGGGTTCGGGTCCCCCTCGACCCGCAGCAGGCCGGTCTGGCGCAGTCCGCGTTGCGGATCACCGGTGACCGCGTGCTCGACCTTGATGACCTCGGCGCCCCACTCGGCCAGTACCGCCCCGGCCGACGGGACGAAGCCGTACATCGCGACCTCGAGCACCCGGATGCCGTCCAGCGGCTTCATCCGGCCGCTCCGACGGGCACGGCGAACGTCTTGCTCTCCAAGAACTCCTCCAACCCCGAGACGCCCATCTC
>Ga0164242_10002394_pt1 | contig 21701 bp, 23 predicted proteins | sample OricomgcompostMG_FD_108783 | JGI IMG/M metagenome (GOLD analysis project Ga0164242, IMG submission 108783) | Miracle-Growth compost microbial communities from Emeryville, California, USA - Original compost - Miracle growth compost (MG) ... | reverse complement strand
TGTAGGCTCGAGCTGTATGCGGGGAAACTCGCACGTACAGTTCCAAGGGGGCCCTTCTTCCGGAAGGAAGGAGGGCTACCCTCCTAACCCGATAACACTCCGCGCCCGATAACACTTGGCGCCACGCATGCCTGTGCGTCGCGCCATGCCATGATTCATGGGGAACGGCGCCGCGCGAGCCTCGCGCGAGGAGGCAGTCATGCTGGAACCCCTTTCACTTGCCGCAGGCCTGTCCTGGGGCAGCGGTCTGCGCCTCTACCTCACGGTCCTGATGGCCGGCGTGCTGCAACGTCTCGGCTTCGTCCATCTGCCCGACACGCTGGCGATCCTCGCTTCGCCCTGGGTGATCGGCGTCGCGGGCGCGCTCACGGTGCTCGAATTCCTCGCCGACAAAGTCCCCGCGTTCGATTCGCTCTGGGACGCCGTGCACACCTTCATCCGCATTCCCGCCGGCGCCGTGCTGGCGGCGGGTGCGCTCGGCCATGCCGATCCGGCGCTGCTCACCGTGGCGGCGCTCGCGGGCGGCACGCTCGCCGGCACCGCGCATCTGGCCAAGGCCGGCACGCGCGCGCTCATCAATCTCTCGCCGGAGCCGGTGTCCAACGTCGTCACCTCGGGCGCCGAGGACAGCATGACCTTCGTGGGCGTGCTACTCGCATTCTTCGTGCCGCTGCTGTTTCTGGTGCTGCTCGCGGCTTTCCTGCTGGTGGCCGCATGGGCGCTGCCGCGCCTGTGGCGCGGCGTGCAAGGCGGTTTTCGCGGCATGGCGACGCATATGGTGTCGCGTTTCTCGCTGCGGAGCCGTCACGATTGAGCGGCGCCGTTCCCCGCGTAACCCGCGCTTCCCCTGGCTGGTCCGATCTCGTGCGCCTTGCCGCGCGCATGAGCGCGCGCGACTGGCGCGCGGGCGAACTGACCATGCTGCTGCTGGCGCTCGTGTTGGCGGTGGCGGCGCTCTCGAGCGTGGGCTTTCTGGCCGACCGGCTGCAGCGCGGGCTCGAGCGCGACGCCCGGGGCATGATCGCCGCCGACTTCATCGTGCGCGCCGATCATCCCGTCGATCCGTCGTTCTTGCGCGAGGCGCAGTCGCTCGACTTGCGCACCGCGACCACGGCGATTTTCCCGAGCATGGTGAGCGCCGAAGGCGCCTCGACCACGCCGGACGCCCAGACGCCCACGCGCCTTGCCGCGGTCAAGTCGGTGTCGCCGGGCTATCCGCTGCGCGGCGCGTTGCGCATCGCGCCCGCGCCCGGCGCCCCCGACCACGCGGCGCAAGGCATTCCGCCGCCCGGCACGGTCTGGGTCGACCAGCAACTGCTCGACGCGCTCAAGGCGCAGGTGGGCAGCCAGGTGAGGGTCGGCACGCGCACCTTCACGATCGGCGCGCTCATCACGCGCGAGCTCGATCGCGGTTTTTCGTTCGTGAACTTCTCGCCGCGCCTGATGCTCAACGCCGCGGATCTGCCCTCCACCGGCCTCACGGGCTTCGGCAGCCGCGTGACCTACCGGCTCCTCGTGGCGGGCGCCGACCCCGCCGTCGCGCAGTTCGCCGCGTGGGCGCACGCGCGCGTCGATGGCGGCAAGATGCGCGGCGTCGGCCTCGAATCGCTGCAGGACGGGCAGCCGCAAGTGCGTCAGACGCTTGACCGGGCGCGCCACTTTCTCACGCTCGTCTCGCTGCTCACGGCGCTGCTGGCGGCCGTGGCGATCGCCATGGCCGCGCATCGCTACATGCGCCGGCATCTCGACGGTTGCGCCGCGATGCGCTGCCTCGGTGCGAGCCAGCGCACGCTGCGCGCGCTCTTCGTGCTCGAATTCGCGGGCCTTGGGCTGGTGGGCGGCGCAATCGGCGTGGCGCTCGGCTATGCGGGGCATCTCGCGCTGCTCGCGTGGCTCGGCACCCTGATCGACGTCGCGCTGCCGTATCCCGGGCCGCTGCCCGCGCTCGAAGGCATCGCGGCGGGCCTCGTGCTGCTGCTCGGCTTCGCGTTGCCGCCGCTCCTGCCGCTCACGCGCGTGCCGCCCGTGCGCGTGCTGCGCCGCGAATGGGGCGAGGAGAGCCGCACCGCGTGGGCGGCTTACGGCATCGGCATCGCGCTTTTTGCGGGGTTGCTCGTGATCGCGGCGGGCGAGCTCAAGCTCGGCGGCATCGTCGCGGGCGGTTTTGCGCTGGGCCTCGTCGTGTTCGCGGCCGTGGCGCGGCTTGCGCTGTGGGGCGCGGCCCGCGTGGCGCGCAGCCAGCGCAACGGCCTCGAGGCGCGTGCGGGCGTGGGCTGGCGCTACGCGCTGGCGTCGCTCGAGCGGCGGCCCGGCGCGAGCGCGCTGCAGATCACCTCGCTCGCGATCGGGCTGATGTGTCTCTTGCTGATCGCGATGACGCGCAACGATCTGATCGAGGGCTGGCGCAAGTCCACGCCGCCCGACGCGCCCAACGAGTTCCTCATCGACATCCAGCCCGCCCAGCACGACGCCGTGGCCAGGTGGCTCGCGGCGCACGGCATCGCGAATCCCGATCTCGAACCGATGGTGCGCGGGCGTCTCGTCACGATTAACGGCAAGCCGGTGGACCCCGCGCAGTACAAGAGCGAGGATGCGCGCCGCCTCGTGGATCGCGAGTTCAATCTCTCGTACACGACCCAACTACCCGACGACAACCGCATCGAGGCGGGCGCCTGGTACGGCGATTCGGGCACGCCGCAGCTGTCGATCGAGCAGGGCCTCGCGAAGCTGATCGGCGTGAAGCCCGGCGACGTGCTGACCTTCGACGTGACCGGCCTCGAAGTGACGGCGCCCGTGACGAGCCTGCGCAAGCTCGACTGGGGTTCGTTCAAGGTGAACTTCTTCGTGCTGATGCCGCCCGCGCTGCTGCGCGATTTTCCGGCCACCTACATCACGAGCTTCCACTTGCCTCAGACGCAGCGCGCCGTGGTGGACGGGCTCGTTGCGCAGTATCCGAACGTGACCGCCATCGACGTCGGCCCGATCCTCGCGCAGATCCAGCGCATGCTGGAGCAGGTGATCGGCGCGGTGCAGTTCCTGTTTCTGTTCACGCTCGCGGCGGGCGTGCTGGTGCTCTATGCGGCGCTTGCGGGCACGCGCGACGAGCGCATGCGCGAATCGGCGCTGTTGCGCGCATTGGGCGCCTCGCACGCGCAGGTGCGCGCGGTGCAGGTGGCGGAGTTCGTCGCGGTGGGGGCGCTCGCGGGGCTGATGGCGGCCGTGGGCGCGCAGATCGTGGGGTCGGTGCTCGCCACGCGCGTGTTCGACTTCTATCTCGCGTTCGATCCGTGGCTCGTGCCCGCGGGCATCGCGGCGGGCGTGGCCTGCGCGGGCGTGGGCGGGTGGATCAGCCTGCGGCACGTGCTCGCGCGGCCCGCGCTGCAGTCGTTGCGCGACGCGTGACGACTGCAGCGCGCATGAGGAGCGCTGGAGCATGTGGCGGTTTCGTGAGGCGTCGGGCCTGCCGCTGGCGGGGATTTCGGCATATGATGCCGGGGCTTTTTCCGCCGATGCCATGACCCACGAATCAACCTCCAAGCGCACCGCCAGCGTGTCCACCCCGACGAACCCGGGCGTACCCGAGGCCGCGCCGATGCGCTTTCTCGACACCTATCTCGCCGCGTTGCTCGCCCGCGCGAGCAGCCTCATCTCCGACGAATTCCACGCCACGCTCGCGCGCAAGAAGATTCCGGTGCTGCAATGGCGCGTGCTCGCGTGTCTCTCGGACGGCTCGCTGCCGATGGGCGACCTGGGCCGCGTGATCCTCGCGAAACAGCCCACGGTGAGCAAGCTGATCGACCGCATGGAGGCGGCGGGGCTGGTCGTGCGCCAGGAAGACCCGGCGAGCCGCCGCCGCACGCTCGTCGCGCTCACGCCGCATGGCAGCGCGCTCGCGGCGGAGCTGGTCGTGCTCGCGCTGGAGCACGAGGCGTCGGTGCTGCTGCCGTTCGAGCCCGAGACGGCGAAGATCTTCGTCGATGTCTTGCGGCAGTTGATCGCGCAACATTCGAAGTGACGCCGACGCGCGCGCCGCAGCGGGCGGCGCGCCTCACAGCGCGAGACTGCCCGTGCTCGTGCCGCCGCACACATAAAGCGTCTGCCCCGTGACGAAGCCGTTTTCCGGCGCGGCGAAGAACATCGCGGCGCGCGCGATGTCGTCGGGTTGGCCGAGACGTCCCACGGGAATGCCGGCGGCGATTTGCGCGACCTTCGGACTGTCGGCGGGGACGATCTCGTGGAACATGTCGGTCTGGATCGGGCCGGGCGCGATGGCGTTCGCGGTGACGCCGAGCGGCCCGAGTTCGAGCGCCCAGGTCCGCACGAGGCCGAGCATGCCCGCCTTGGTCGCGGAGTAGGCCGTGCGGGTGGCGAGTCCGAGCGCCGCGCGCGACGAAATCAGCACGAGCCGCCCGAAACGCTGCGCGCGCATCGCCGGCAGCATGGCCTGCGCGAGCGCGACGGGCGCGGCGAGATGCAGGTTCGCGAGCGCGAGCAAGTCCTCGTGCGCGACGTCGGGCAGGAGCGCCGGACGGATCGTGCCGGCATTGTGGATCAGCGTGGTGGGCGCATGGCGCGCCGCGATTTCGGTTGCGGCCTCACGCGTGGCCGCCGCGTCGCAGAGATCGACTTCGACGGCGCGAAGGCGCGCGTGGCCCGGCGCATTCGCGCGCAGGTCGAGCGAAATCACTTCATAACCGGCCTCGAGCAGATGCTCGACGATCGCCCGGCCGATGCCGGCATTGCCGCCGGTGACGATAGCGGTGCGGTTCATGGCGTGGTCCTTGCTGGGCGTGTTCGTCGTCATGTCAGTCCTGGCGTTTCTTCATGGCGCGCGTGTCGATGCAGCTCGGCGTGCCGGGCAGCGTGCGCGCGAGTTCCTTGAGCGCGGCGCGTTGCACTTTCTGCGTGCCGGTCAGCGGCAGCGCATCGACGAACGCGACATAGCCCGGCGCCTTGAAATAAGCGAGTTGCGCGAGGCAGCGTTGCACGAGCTCGGCGGCGTGCGCGGCGCGTTCTTCGTCGCGCAGCGGTTCGCGGGCGACGACGCAGGCGAGCACTTCGTCGCCGCGCACCGCGTCGGGCGTGGCCGCGACGGCCACGTCGGCCACGCACGGATGCTTGCGCAGCACGCTCTCGACCTCGACCGCCGAGATGTTCTCGCCGCTGCGGCGAATCACGTTCTTCTTGCGGTCGACGAAGTACATCTGGCCGTCGGCGTCCTGCTTCACGATGTCGCCGGTATGGAACCAGCCGCCTTCCCACGCCGCCGCCGTTGCTTCGGCATCCTTGAGATATTCGCGGAAGAAGCCGCGGCGCGGATCGTCGCCGCTCGCTCGCACGAGCAGCTCGCCGGGCTCGCCCGCCGGCGCCGACTGGCCATCGTCGCCGACGACGCGCACCTCCAGCGCAGCCTCGGGCTTGCCGAAGCACGACATGCCGATGTTGCGCGGCTCGCGGTTGGCGATCACCACGGCGCCCGCGCCGGTTTCGGTCATCGCCCATGCTTCGAGCAAGGGAATGCCGAAGCGCGTTTCGAACGGCGCATGCAGCGTTTTGTCGACGCCCGCGCCAAAGCCGAAGCGCACCGCGTGTTCGCGGTCGCGCGCGCTTTCCGGCGCGCCGAGCAGCATCGCCGGCATCACGCCGAGATAGTGGATCACGCTCGCGCGCGAGTTGCGCACGCTGTCCCACCAGCTACGCGGATGAAAGCGGTCGAGCGCGACGATGGCGCCGCCCGCGAGGATCATCGCCATGGTCGAGTACGCCATGGCGTTCATGTGCGTCATCGGCAGCGGCGTGATGAGGCGCTCGGCGCCGGGCCGCAACGTGCACAGCCCGCCGATGCGGTTGTACCAGAGGCCCGCGAGCAGGAAGTATGCGTTGGGCAGCACGCAGGCCTTCGGGCGGCCCGTCGTGCCCGAGGTGTAGAGCAGGGCGCATTCGGTATCGGCATCGGGCGTGCACGCTTGCGGCGCAGTGGCCGCGTGCGGGATCGCTCGCGCATCGGCATCGGCATCGCAGATCGCGACGCTGCGTTGTGTGACAAGCGCCGCCGCGCGCAGGTCGGCGTGACGCGCCGTGGGCGCAATGGCGAGATCGAGCTCGCTGTGGCCCGTGATGTATTCGAGCTCGGCGGCGCGCAACTCGGTGGAGAGCGGCACGACCGAGACGCCGAGCGCGTTCAGCGCGAGCCAGTGCAGGAAGAACGCGGGGCGGTTCTCGAGCATCAGGCCCGCGCGATGGCCGGGCCCGAAGCCCGCAGCGCGGTAGCGCGCGGCGAGGGCGTCCACGCGGGCGAGCGCTGTGCCGTAGCGCAGCGTTTGCGCGTCGATGCCGTAGATTTGCGCGGTCTCGGGCAGGACGACGAGAAAGTCGTGGTCGGGATAGCGCGCGGCGCTTGCTGCGAAGGCCGCATAAACCGATGCGTAAGGCAACGGCGCGTGTTGACGTTGTGCGTGGTTCACCGTGTGCCTCACATGAAGAGCTGGACCGACGGCAGCGCCGCGTCGCAATTGAGCAGGTCGATGCGTTTTTCGCGGATGCGCAGCGCGCCATGTTCCTCGACGAGGTGATGGCGCACCACGCCCGTGAACACGAGTTGCTCGTCGCCGCGCGCTTCGGCATAGAAGAACGGCGTGCGCGTGCGATAGCCGCCGGCGCCCGCGGACTCGATCTCGGGCCGTTGCAGCACGTGCTGGCAGCGGCTTTCGGGCTGCTGCGAGAAGGCGCGCGGCTGCTTCAGGCGCTCGATGCGCAGCTTGAGCAGCAGGCGATCCTCGTACATCAGCGAGGCGTGATTGAGGCCGTCGCGCTGATCGGGCGCGAGCGGGATCCAGTAGAGGCTGTCTTCGGCGAATAGCGCGTACCACGCGTCGAGCTGCTTTTCGTCGATGAGGCGCGCCTCGCGGTAGACGAAGTCGATCAACGTCTCGCGCAGGGCGGGGTCACGCAGTGCAGGGTCGTGTATTGCGGTCATGGTCGAGTCCCCCGGATTATTCCGCCGCTTGCGGCGCCATGTAGCGCGCCCATGCGCGGAACTGGTTGCGCATCGAGATCTCGCTCGTGCCGTTGACGGTGAGGTCCTGCGCTTGCGCTTCGTCGGCGCGATAGTCGCGGTGCAGGCTCACCCATGCGTTGCCGTTCGCGGCGAGCCCTTCCTGGATCGCGCGGTAGGCGTGCAGGTCATCGTGGCCCACCACCGACATCGGCGAATTGATGAGGCGCGAGTACGTGAGCGTGCGTTGCAGCAGCGCATCGGGCGCGCCCTTCAGGCGGAAGGTCCACGATTCGATCAGCGTCTTGTCCGGCGCGATGGGGCGCACCACGCGAATCGCCTGGATCGCGCCCTTGATCGTGAGGCTCGGGTAGTAGACCGTGTTGTGACGCGCGGTGCCGAGCACCTGCTTCGCCTTTTCCTCGCCCCAGGCGGCGGCGAGTTGTTGTTCGTACTCGGGCAGCGCCGAATAGCTCGAATGGATCGAGAAGTTCACGCCCGTATAGCTGTGCCCGTTCTCGAAGACGCGCACGCCCATGCCATCGAAGAAGTCGTAGCCGGAGACGAACGGCACGAATTGCTCGATCGCCATGGGCTTCGGTTCGTCGGCGCGCTTGCCGTCCCAGAGCTGTTTCGCCGTGCCCGCCGACGACTCGTGCGCCACCATCGGATGCATGGTGTCGTTGAGGTTCTCGACGAACATCTTCCAGTTGCAGTTATGCATATAGCGCAGGCAGCCGCCCGCGATTTCCAGCTCGCCTTCGGGCGAGCGGTCGGCCATGTTGTCGATGGACGAGAGCGAGTCGCCGAAATATTCGCTGAAGGTGGGGCCTTCGTCGGACAGCCGCACGAACACGAAGCCGCGATACGTCTCCACGTTGGCGACGGCGGTGAGCCCCTGTCCCGAGGGGCATTCGCTCAGGCGCGTGCCTTCGTAGCCGTTCTTCAGCGGGATCGCGAGCGGCTTGCCGTCGGTCTTGTAGGTCCACGCATGATAAGGACAGCGGAAGAATTTGCCGGTGTTGCCGTTGGGCGCGCTCACGAGCTTCGCGCCCTTGTGCGCGCAGCGGTTCTTCAGCACGCGTACGCTGCCGTCGGCTTGACGCACCATGACGAGCGGCTCTTGGGCGATATCGACGGTGAGGTAGTCGCCGGGGTTGGGCACCTGGCTCGTATGGCCGAGGTAGACCCAGGTGCGGCGGAACAGCCGCTCCATTTCGAGGTCGAACACTTCCTGATCCAGATAGACGTCGCGGTGAACCTGGTCCGGCTCGACGAGGGCGGCGAGCGCTGTGGCGTCTTCGCGATAGCGGGGCATGGCGGGCTCCTTGGCGGGGGCTGGGTGCGTCGTGGGGTTGGGCGTGGGCAGGGGCCGGGTTTATGCGTCGATCACGAGGCGAGCCGCGCGGGCGCGCGAGACGCAGATGTGCATCACCTTGCCCGAACATCTTTCGGCTTCGCTCAGACAGTAGTCGCGATGGTCGACTTCGCCTTCGATCACGCTTACCTGGCACACGCCGCATTCGCCGCGCTTGCAGTCGTAGAGCGGATCGAGGCCTGCGTCCAGCATCGCGTCGAGGATCGTCTGCGCAGGCGTCACCGCGAGCGTCATGCCCGACTGGCGGAGCTCGACTTCGAATGCGGCGTCGCCGGCCTGGGGCGCGGCGGCGAACAGCTCGGAGCGGATGCGCTCGCGCGGCCAGCCACGTTCGGCGGCGAGCGCGATGACGGCATCGATCAGGCCTTGCGGGCCGCACACATAGAGCGGCTGGCCGGGCAGGAGCGTGGCGAACAGGCGCGCAAGGTCGAAGCGGTTTGTCTCGCTGGCTTCGTCGTCGCCGTAGAGATGCAGGCGCTCGCCCGCGAGCGCGCGCAATTCGTCGACGAAGGCAAGCTGCGAGATCGAGCGCCCCGTGTAGTGCAAGGCGTAGCGATTGCCGCGCGCGACGAGCGCGGCGGCCATCGAGGCGATCGGCGTGATGCCGATGCCGCCCGCGATCAGCACGACGTCGGCGGCGTCGCTCTCGTTGCCTTCTTCGAGCGCGAAGGCGTTGACCGGCGGCGCAATGCGCAGCGTCTGGCCCGCGCGCACCTGTGTGTGCATCCACAACGAGCCGCCCGCGCCCGCGTCTTCGCGGCGCACCGCGATCAGGTAGCGATCGGGCGCTTGCCCGCATGCGGCGCACGCTTCGGCGGCGAGATTGACGAGCGAATAGGCGCGCCAGTCGTCGCCGCCTTCGCCCACTTGCACGCGAATATGCGCGCCTGCGGCGAAGCCGGGCAGCGCGCGGCCATCGGGGGCACGCAGATGGAATGCGCGGACATGCGAGCCGAGCGGCTCCACGGCCTCGACGATGACGTCGAAGGCGTCGGTAACGGATGCGCCGCTCATTTCGGGGCTCCTGGCGCGGCGGCGCAGTTGCGGGCTATCCGGGGTGTCATGCAAGGTGCCATGCGGTGTCTCCTGAGCGCTCCGGGAAGCCATGCGGCCGCGAGGTGCGGCGCGCGTGGCGACGGGACGCTACTTGTTTCGATCGGCGGGATGGGCGCATCGCAAAGGCGATCTGCGCGTAAACCCTTTAGACTCGAAAATATGAAAATTCATGTGTTTTATTGGATAATGAAAAAAACCGGCTGTCAAGGCGGGCGCTCCCGAGGCGCGAATGGCCGCCGACGATGTCGGGCGACCTGGAGACGGCGGGAAACCGCGGAGGAGTCGAGGCAAGATGAACACGGACAGGACACGCGCGGCGGCATGCCGGGCGAGGAGGGGACATGCAATCTGATTTCGACGGCGCTGCCGTTGTCTGCGGCGTGGAGGTGCCATACCGCCGCCAGGCGCCGGAGCGCACCACGGGCGATCTGCTCGCCGAGGCATTCGCGCTGGCGCTCGCGCAATCGGGGTTCGATGCGCGCGAGGTGGATGGCCTTGGCGTGGCGTCGTTCACGCTCGCGCCGGATCACGCGATCGACATGGCCTGGCGGCTGGGCATCAGCCCGCGCTGGTGCATGGACGACTGCCACGGCGGCGCGAGCGCGATCAACCTGCTGCAGCACGCGATTCGCGCGGTGCAGCAAGGCGATGCCTCGGCGATCGTGCTGCTTTCCGGCGACCGCTTCGAGGCCGCCGACTTCCGGCAACTGGTCGAGCACTACAACCTCACGACACGCACGTATCTGCGGCCGCTCGAGAACGGCGGCCCGAACAGCCTCTTCGCGATGCTCACGCAGCGCCACGCGCGGCGCTACGGGCTGGACGCGCGCGACTACGGCGCGTTGTGCGTGGCGCAGCGCGAATGGGCTGCGCTCAACCCGCACGCGGTGTACCGCACGCCGCTCACGCTCGACGACTATCTCGCGGCGCCGCGCGTCGCCGACCCGCTCGGGCGCTTCGATTGCGTGCCCGTGGTGTGCGGCGCGAACGCCATCGTGGTGGCGCGCGCGGATCTCGCCAAAGCGCGGGCCGCACAGGCGTGCGCGCCGCTGGGCGTGCGCGCGCTGCAATGCCGCTACAACCCCGATCATCAGGCGGGCGACGGCCTGCAAACCGGTCTCGCCGCGCTCGCCGATGCGCTCTGGACCCAGGCCGGGGCCACGCCAGCCGACATCGATGTGATCTCGGTCTACGACGACTACCCGGTGATGACGCTGATCCAGCTCGCCGATCTCGGCTTCGCGCCCGGAGGCGATCTGCGCGCGCTGATTGCGCGCATCGCGGCGCGCGAGCTGCCGGTGAACACCTCGGGCGGACAGCTCTCGGCCGGGCAGGCGGGCGCGGCGGGCGGCATGCACGGGCTCGTCGAGGCGATCCGGCAACTGCAGGGCGAAGCGGGCGCGCGTCAGGTGCCCGATGCGCGGCTCGCGCTCGCGAGCGGTTACGGCATGGTGCAGTATCGCTACGGCATGTGCGCGAATGCCGTCGTGCTCGAAAGGAGGTTGGCATGAGCGAGACGATGCTGGCGATCGAGCGCTGCAAGGCCTGCGGCGAAGCCGTGTTTCCGGCGCGCTACCGTTGCCCGCGCTGCGGCGCGGCGCACTGGACGCGCGAGCCCGCGGGCGGCGGCGCCGTGGAGGAGAGCACGGTGGTGCGGCATCGCGTCGGGGCGCAGGGCGCCGGCGACGTGTACCTCGCCTGCGTGCGGACGCAGGCGGGGCCGGTAGTCGTCGCGCGCAGCGACACGGCGCTGCGCGAAGGCGAAACGGTGACGCTCTTCATCGACGAGGCCATGCGCGTATGGGCGCGAGCGGGCTAGAGACCGGTCACGATCACGGTGGCGAGCGCGGCGCAGCCAGGCGCGCCGCGCCTGCGGCGCCATGCGAAAATAGGCGTTTCCCGGCCGGGCGCCATGCGCCTTGCCGCCACCGTTTTCGTCACGATTGAACCGTATGACCGATCCAGCCGGCGAAGCGCCGCAGCAGCCCACGGCCTTCGAACTCGTCGGCGGCGAGGCGCGCGTGCGCGAGCTCGTCGACCGCTTCTATGACCTGATGGACCTCGAGCCCGAGTTTGCCGGCATCCGCGCGATGCATCCGCAGACGCTCGACGGCTCGCGTGACAAGCTGTTCTGGTTCCTGTGCGGCTGGCTCGGCGGCCCGGACCACTACATCGAGCGCTTCGGCCACCCACGCCTGCGCGCGCGCCATCTGCCGTTTTCCATCGCTTCGTCCGAGCGCGATCAGTGGTTGCGCTGCATGGCCTGGGCGATGGAGGACGTCGGGCTGCCCGAGGCGCTGCGCGAGCGCCTGCTGCATTCATTCTTCGATACCGCCGACTGGATGCGCAATCGTCCGGGCTGATGCCGGGGCGCGATAACCGATTGGCCTGGCAAACGTCCCGGTACAGTCCGGCGATGCCGCGCGCGCAGTCTGTATTTCGGGCCGATGCGCGCATCGCCATAATGCAGGATTCGGCGCTACATCGAGGAGATAGATCCCCATGACGACACCCCCCACCCGCGCGCTCTTTCGCGAAGACGCCTATCTCACGCACTGCGACGCTACTGTGATCGCCGTCGGCGAGGACGGCGTGCGGCTCGATCAGACCGTGTTCTATCCGCTCGGCGGCGGCCAGGCCGGCGACACCGGCGCGCTCGTGCTCGCCGACGGCACGCGCATCGAGATCGCCGACACGCGCAAGGCCAAGTTCGAAGGCGCGACGCCCGACGACGCGCTGCACGTCCTGGCGCCCGGCCAGGAGGCGCTGCTCGCGCGCCTCGCCGCCGGCGAGCGCGTGCGCGCGGAGATCGACTGGGCCCGCCGTCATCGGCATATGCGCCTGCACACGGCGAGTCACCTGATGTGCGCGGTGCTGCCCTACGCGGTGGACGGCTGCAGCATCACGACGGACTACGCGCGTCTGGACTTCGCGACCGTCGAGCCGATCGAGCGCGAGAGGGTCGAGGCGCGCCTCGCCGAACTGGTGACGGGGGCGCATCGCGTCGCCACCGAATGGATCACCGACGAGGAAATGCAGCAGCGCCCCGAGCTCGTACGCACGATGAGCGTGAAGCCGCCGATGGGCCTCGGGCGCGTGCGCCTGTTGCGCATCGAGAGCGTCGACTTGCAGCCGTGCGGCGGCACGCACGTGCGCAACACCGAAGAGATCGGCCGGCTGCGCGTGGCGAAGCTCGAAAAGAAGAGTGCGCGCACGCGCCGGCTGGTGCTGGAGCTGGCCGAATGAGCGTGGCGCCGGACACCGCTCGCGACATCGTTCACAGCGTGCCCGATCCGCGCGCCCGCGAGGTGCTCGATTTCTGGTTCGGCGTGCCGGGCTCCGAGGAATTCGGCCGAGCGCGCAAGATGTGGTTTCACAAGGACGTGGCGTTCGACGCGCAGTTGCGCGAGCGTTTCGGCGCGCTGCTCGACGCCGCGTGCGCGGACGAACTCGACGCCTGGTGCGCGACGCCCGAAGGGGCGCTGGCCCTCGTGATCGTGCTCGACCAGTTCTCGCGCAATTGCCATCGCGGCACGCCGCGCGCGTTCTCCCAGGACGACAAGGCGCTCGGCATTGCGCGCGCGATGGTGGCGAGCGGCGCCGATCTGCGCCTGCCGAGCCTGCAGCACCGCGTGTTCGCGTATCTGCCGTTCGAGCATGCGGAAGCGGCCGACGCGCAGCGCGAATCGCTGCGGCTGTTCGGCGCGCTCGCGAAGGATCCGGAAGGTCAGGGGTACTACGATTACGCGCTGCGCCACGCCGCCGTCATCGAGCGCTTCGGGCGGTTCCCGCACCGCAATGCGCAGCTTGGCCGCCCGGGCAGCGACGCCGAAGCCGCGTTCCTGCGCGAGCCGGGCTCGTCGTTCTAGCGGGCGGTCGCACGCGCTTCGGGCGATGGCCCGGCGGCACGCTCGCCGACTGCCCGGCGAGCGCTCAGCGCCCGCCGCTCACATCGAGCAGGGCGCCTGTCACATACGACGCCGCATCGCTCAGGAGCCATACGATCGTCTGCGCCACTTCGTCGGCGCTGCCCGGCCGTCCGAGCGGCGTTTGCGCGCCGAGCACGGCCGCGCGCTCGGGCCGGCCGCCGCTCGCGTGGATCTCCGTGTCGATGAGGCCGGGCCGCACGGCATTCACGCGCACGCCCTGCGGACCGAGCTCCTTGGCGAGACCGATCGTCATCGTGTCGATCGCGCCTTTGGAGGACGCATAGTCGACGTACTCGTTGGGCGAACCGAGGCGCGACGCCGCCGACGACACATTCACAATGGCGCCGCCATCGCCGCCGCGATCCTTCGACATGCGCCGCGCCGCTTCGCGCGCGCACAGGAAGGCGCCGTAGACGTTGACGTCGAACATGCGTTTGAGGCGCGCGGCATCCATGTCGGCGACTGGCGACGAAGGCGCGACGATGCCCGCGTTGTTCACGAGCGCATCGATGCGCCCGTACGCCGATTCGAGCGTGTCGAACATCGCGACCACGTCGGCTTCGTTTGCGACGTCGCCGCGCAGCACGCGCGCGTGACCGCCTGCGCGGCCCACTTCGGCCGCAGTTTCCTGCGCAGCCGGTTCGTTATGCTGATAATTCACGCCCACGGTCCAGCCGTGCGCGCCGAGCAGTCGCGCAGTCGCGCGGCCGATGCCGCGGCTCGCGCCGGTAATGAGTACGACCTTGCCCATCTGGGTGTCACCTCCTGACGTTTCGACCTGACATTTCGGCTGGCGGCGGCGCGACGCTCAAACGCTTTCGCGCAGGTCGGCCCACTTGTCCCTGGCCGGCGCGTGGTAGCGCTGGAGCTTGCCGATCAGCGCGGCGGGGTCGCTGTCGATCTGCAGCAGATCGAGATAGGTCTGGCGCATGAAGCCTTCGCGCACGGTGTGTTCGAGCAGCGCGATGAGCGGAGCGTAGAAGCCGCCGATATTGAGCATGCCCACCGGCTTGTGGTGATAGCCGAGCTGCGCCCACGTATAGACCTCGAACAGCTCTTCGAGCGTGCCCGCGCCGCCGGGCATTGCGACGAACGCATCGGAGAGATCGGCCATCAGCTTCTTGCGGTGATGCATGTCGGGCACGACGTGCAGCTCGGTGAGGCCGTCGTGGCCCACTTCCTTGTCCACCAGCAGCTCGGGAATGACGCCGATCGCGCGGCCGCCGTGCGCCATCACGGTGTCGGCGATCACGCCCATCAGGCCCACCTTGCCGCCGCCGTAGACGAGCGCGAGATTCGCATCGACGAGCGCGCGGCCGAACGCCTGCGCCGCTTCGTTGTAAATCGGTCGGGCTCCCATCGAGGAGCCGCAATAGACGCAGACTGCTTTCATTCTCGTCAATCCTTGTTGTCCTTTGCGCCCCCCGCCGCGCCCTCGCGCGGCGGCAGGTAATCGTAGAACTCGCGCTTCGGAAGCTTGCCCGAGACGAGGTCGTCGAAGAGCTGGCGCGCGCGGCCGCGCAGATACGGCGCCATCAGCGAGACGATCTGCACGCTCACCTGGTGGAGCTCGTCGCGGATCGCTTCCTGATCGTTGTACTTGCGCGGGTTCATCACGAACTGGTACGAGAGCCAGTAGGTGGCGATCACGCCGATATTGGTGGAGATCACGTCGATCTCGGCGGGCGTCGCGACCATCTCGCCGTCTTCCACGAGCTGCTCGCAGAACTGCTTCGCGAAGTGCACCTTGTGGCTGATGATCTGCTTGAAGTGCATCTCGAGCGTGCGGTTGCGCGCGAGCAGGTCGTTCAGGTCGCGATAGAGGAAGCGGTAGCGCCACGTGAAGTCGACCATGTACTGCAGGTACGCCCACATCTCGTCGATGGTGGCGCGGTGGTCGTCCGGGAAGCGCAGACGCTTTTCGATCTCCTGCTCGAACTGGCTGAAGATGCTGTTGATGATGTCGTCTTTATTGCGGAAGTGGTAGTACAGGTTGCCTGGACTGATCTCCATTTCCTCGGCGATGGTCGTCGTGGTGACGTTGGGTTCGCCGATCTCGTTGAACAGCTTCAACGACAGCTCAAGAATCCGTTCGCGTGTACGGCGGGGAGGTTTGGAATCCATGTCGTCCGGCCTTGGGAGTGCGGCGTCCGGCGTGCCGCGCTGCCGCTCGTGCGAAGCGCTGCCTGCCCGGACGCAGGTTGTCGTTTTTTAAGACTGTCGTTCGATTATAAACCGACGTTCCGGACACGCAGCCAGCTCATCCGGCAAGCGGAGGACGAACGCGCGAAAGGGGAGCGCCCTGGGCGGGCGCAGGAGGGCTGGGACTCAGCGCACGCCGAGCCAGCGCAGCAATGCGGGGCCGAAGCGCGGCACGAGGATCAAGCCCCAGCTCATCACGCAGGTGAGGAGCGCGACGGTGACCGCTGCGCTGCCGAGATCCTTGGCGCGGCCCGAAAGCTCGTTGCGCTCGAGACCGATGCGATCGACCGCGTTTTCGATGCTCGAGTTGAGCAGTTCGACGATCAGCACCAGCATCACGGAGCCCAGCAGCAACACGCGCTCGACCGGTTCGACCGGCACGAACACGCCGATGGGCACGAGGATGGCCGCGAGCGTGAGCTCCTGGCGAAACGCGCTCTCTTCGCGGATCGCAACGCGAAAGCCCTTGATCGAATATTTGAGCGCGTGCCAGGCGCGCATGACGCCGCGGTTGCCCTTGTAGGGGTTGAACGGCAACGGCGCCAGCGGATCGTCCGGGCCGAGCGGCTCGTGCAGATGCGCGGGCTCCGGCGGCTCGGGCGGCCCCATCTGCCCGCGAGGCAGCGTGGCGTTTTCGCCCGCGTGCGGCGCGTTCGCGGCGGCGCCCGCTTGCACGGGCGCAGCAGACGCTTTCGAGGGAGGCGAAGAACGTGGGGCCATAACAATCGGAGTCGATGCCGCAGTATCGCACGCGTCCTGCCCCGCTGCGCGGGCGATGGCTGCCAGCGTCTGGCCGTCGTCGTCGGCGGCGACGGGGGCGGGGGCGGTGGTGGGGCGGGTCATCGGCTTCGTTGCGGGCTGCGGTCCACGCTCATGCCGTGCTCAGGCCGTTGCGCCCGACTCCTGCATGGTCGCGCGCGAGCGCGGCTTGAGGTGCGACGCGAACTGCTCGGACGCGGCCGTCCACGAGAAGCGCTCGGCCCACGCGCGCGCAGTGGCGCGGTCGATCTTGAGCGCTTCGAGGCAGGCCTCGCGCAAATCGTCGTTCATCGCGCCCGCACTGCCCGTGCCGAGCACGTCGATCGGGCCCGTGACCGGGTAGGCGGCCACCGGCGTGCCGCAGGCAAGCGCTTCGAGCAGCACGAGGCCGAATGTGTCGGTGCGGCTCGGGAACACGAACACGTCCGCGGCGGCATAGACCTTGGCGAGCTCGGGCTGGCTCAGCACGCCCAGATAGTTGGCCTGGGGATAGCGCGACTTGAGCTCGGCGAGCGCCGGGCCTTCGCCGCAGACCCACTTCGAGCCCGGCAGATCGAGCTTGAGGAAGGCCTCGACGTTCTTCTCCACCGCCACCCGCCCCACATAGAGAAAGATCGGGCGCGCGGTGTTGAGCACCTTCGACTGCATCGGTTCGAAGATCTCGAGATCGACGCCGCGCGTCCATAGCACGACGTTCGTGAAGCCGAACTTCTCGAGATCGGTCTTCACGACGGGCGTGGGCGCCATCACCGCGAGCGAGGGCTTGTGGAACCAGCGCAGGAAGCGATAGGTGGCCGACAGCGGAATGCCGAAGCGCGCCTGCACGTATTCGGGAAAGCGCGTGTGATAGGCGGTCGTGAACGGCAGGTCGTGGTCGATGGCGTAGCGGCGCGCCGCGAGGCCGAGCGGGCCTTCGGTGGCGATGTGGATCGCGTCGGGGCGGAAGGCGTCGATGCGCGTGCGCAGATGGCGCTTCGGCAAGAGCGAGAGCTTGATTTCGGGGTAGGTCGGGCACGGGATCGTGCGGAATTCGAGCGGCGTGAGCAGCTCGACTTGATGCCCGAGCGCGATGAGCTCGCGCGTCGTGTTCTTCAACGTTCGTACCACGCCGTTGACTTGCGGCTCCCATGCATCGGTCACGATCATGACTTTCATCGGTCGTCGGCCCTCGGGTTTCGTGTTGTGGGGATCAGGCCGCGCTCACGCGCGTCTTGCGCGTCGCGCTCTGTGCCTGGGGCGCTTGCATCACCGTCCAGTAGACGATGCGCAGCTCGCCCTCGAAGGTTTCGACGAGCGCCGAGAGGCTTTCCACCCAGTCGCCGTCGTTGCAATAGAGCACGCCGTCGATCTCGCGGATCTCGGCTTTGTGGATGTGGCCGCAGACCACGCCGTCGCAGCCGCGGCGGCGCGCTTCGTCGGTCATCACCCGCTCGAACGACGAGATGAAGTTCACGGCGTTCTTGACCTGATGCTTGAGGTACTGCGAGAGCGACCAGTACTGGAAGCCCAGCTTCGCGCGCACGCGGTTGAACCAGCGGTTCAGCACGAGAATCACCGTGTAGGCCGAGTCGCCGAGATAGGCGAGCCACTTGGCGTGCTGGATCACGCCGTCGAACAGATCGCCGTGCACGACCCACAGGCGCTTGCCGGAGAGCGTCGTATGAAACGCTTCCTCGCGCACGTGGATGTCGCCGAACGCGAGATTGCAGAACTGGCGCGCGCCTTCGTCGTGGTTGCCGGGGATGTAGACCACCTGAGTGCCCTTGCGCGCCTTGCGCAGGATCTTCTGCACGACGTCGTTGTGCGCCTGCGGCCAGTACCAGCCTTTGCGCAGTTGCCAGCCATCGATGACGTCGCCCACCAGATACAGATAATCCGACTCGTTGTGGCGCAGGAAATCGAGCAGATAGTTCGCCTGGCAGCCGTTGGTGCCGAGATGGATGTCGGAGAGCCAGATCGTGCGGTAGCGGTGCGGGGCGGGATGATCGTCGTCGTGGGCGCTCGGTGCGGGCGCGCTATCGAGCGGCGACGGCAGGGGCAGGGTGGGCGTCGCGGCGCCCGGACCGGGGTGGAAGGCGGCGGGGTCGGCGTCTCTACCGGTGGTCTGCCTGAGGAGTGGGGTCGCGGACGTCTTCTGGGCCATGGCTCGCGCGGCAGGTTGCAATACGCGCATTGCGCCATGGGGGCATGACGTTGCCGTGACAGTCACGAGAAGGTCTTGTTACGCAGTCCTTGCGAGCTGCGCGCGGCGGCCCGGGCAGCCTCCGCCCCGATTGCGCTTACCGCGGCGCGGCGACGATGCGCGTTCCCGCGATGCAGTCGTGCAGGAACTGGCGTCCCGGCGTGAAGCGCGCGCTTGCGGTCCACGACACGAACCATACGGCTTCGAGCACGAGCGTGTGCGGCACCGTGAGGTTCAGGAGCGGGTGCAGCGCGAGCGGCGGCAGGAACCACAGCCAGGCCGCGAGGTAGCGCAGCGTGGCGCGGGCCAGCGAGGGCGGCGCGCCGTCGGGGCCGGTCAGGCGCAGACGCCAGGTCTTCATCGGCAGCGTTTGGCCGCCGCGATGCCACAAGCCGACGAAATAGACGCCGGCCACAAGGGCGATCCATGCGGCCATCAGGCGATGGTGGGTGTAGCCGTTGCGCTGCTGCAGGACGAGGCTGAATGCGAGGCCGGCGATAAAGATCACGCCGAAGAGCAGCACGCCTTCGTAGAGGAGCGCGGCGAGCCGGCGGCGCACGGTGACGAGGGGCGACGAGGGCGGGCGCGTTGCGGAGCTGCCCGCTGCCGACGATGTGGACGACGCGTCCGGCGGTGCGCCGTTTGGCGATGGCGGGCGTTGCGCGCCGCTCGTGGCGGGCTCGGTGGCGGAGACGGGTTCGGTCACGGCGGCGTCGCTATGGCTATGGCGAAAAGGCCAGAGTGGGATCAGGGACGGGACACCGTGAGCATAACCGCAAGGGGCGGCTGTCGCGAAGGCCTGCGGCGAGTCATGCGGGAAAAAGCGCGGGAAACGCGGGCGGGAAAAAACGTCGAGAAAACGCGGGCGGGAAAACGCGTCGAGAAGCGACGCGCGCCGAAACACCGGCGCTGGCGCGCGCTCAGGATCCCTTGAATGCCGCGGGCGCTTCGGCGGGCGAGACGGGCACGGGAATGGCCGGCACGAAGCTGCCTGCCGCCGGGATACTGGCGGCGAGCGCCGACGCGGGCGGTGTGGCCAGTTGCCCCGAGGTGCCGGGGTGCCCCGTCGAGGTCGGCGCGGACGAAGGCACGCCGGGCGTGCCCGAGGCGCCAGACGCCGTGCGCGCACGCACGCGGTGCTCGCGTTCGTTCACGAGCCGCTCGATGTCGCGGATTTCGCTCTTGTTGCCGCTGGGCGGCGCGCTGACCACGGTGCGGCGCTTGCGCTCGCTGGCGGCGAGGCGCTCTTTTTGCTCTTCGGAGAGTTGCTGGTAGGCCTTCCACGCGCGCTGACGCGCCTGCGCGGTCATCTCCTTGGAGGCCTGATAGTTCTCGCGCGCCACCCGGCGTTGCTCGGGCGTCATGCGGACCCATTCGGTCATGTGCGCCTGCAGGCGCTTTTGCGCTTCAGGCGACATCTTCGAGTAACGTGCCGCGATCCTCAGCCATTTGCGCTTGCGGGCGTCGCTGAAGTGGTCCCATTCGCCGGCAAAGGGCGCCAGCGCGGCGCGCTGCGCAGCGGAGAGGCGCGCCCATGAGAGCGGGCCGCCGTTGCCGGGCAACGGCGCGGGCGGTACGGCAACCGTGGTCCCGGCGGCGGAGGCTGGCGATTGCGCAGGCGCGACCGCCGCGGCGGACTCGGCCGCCGGCGCGGGATGAAAGCGCGGATACGTCGCTGCATACGACACGAGTGCCGCGACCACAGATCCAATGACAACGGCCAGGCCGCGCTTGTAACTCACCCCGTGAATCTCCCGCTTCAGTGTGCGCGTGACAGGTACGCGTTGAACCCGTGATCGAGATAGGCCGTGAGCGGCAGGTCGTCGCTCAGCATGGCCGCGTCGATATCGGCGAGTTCCGCGGTGCGTTGTTGATCTTCGAAATACGCAATGGCGAACAAGCCCGCCACGAGAGCCGCGAGCGGCCAGGCGAGCGCGAAGCGCGCGAATGCGGAGCGGCGGCGCGGCGCCTTGAGCCCGCCCTGCATGCCGCCGGGCAGCGTGCCCATGCCCGCAGCGGCGAACGACGGCACGCGCACGAGCACAGGCTGTTCGGCTTTCTTGCGCTCAAGCGCGATCTTGCGGGCGGCGGCGAGACGGGTCGTGGCGGCAGTGGGCAGGCTCGCGGCGCTTTCGTCGAGCGCGCGGCGCACCGCCTGCACAAACTCTAGCTCTTTATTGTCGAGGGCGGAGCTCATAGCGTGATTCCTTTGGCCTTGAGCGCTTGAGCCAGCGTGTGAGTGGCCCGCGAACAGTGCGTTTTCACGCTCCCTTCGGAACAACCCATGGCGGCGGCGGTTTCGGCGACATCCATATCTTCCCAGTAACGCATCAGAAACGCCTCCCGTTGACGTGCCGGTAATTTCTGAATTTCTGCGTCGATCAGATTGAGAACCTGCGCGCGCGCGAGCTGCTGCTCGCTGCTTTCCACGCCCGCCGATCCCGACTCGGCCTCGAAGGTCTCGAGCAGATCGAACTCCTCGTCTTCGGCGTTGCCGAGCGAGGAAAAGAGGCTTACCCAAGTATTGCGCACTTTCTGCCGACGAAAATAGTCGTGCATCGTATTCTGCAGAATGCGCTGGAAGAGCAGGGGCAGTTCCGCGGCGGGACGGTCTCCGTATTTTTCCGCGAGCTTGATCATCGCGTCCTGCACGATATCGAGCGAGGCGTCGTCGTCGCGCACGGCGTAGACCGTCTGCTTGAACGCGCGTCTTTCGACGCCCGCCAGAAAGTCGGCGAGTTCCTTGTCTGATGCCATCCGTTGCAGGGCGCCGCCGACAGCGTACGCGTAATCGTTTGAAAAATGTCGTAAAACTCGCGGATGCTAGCAAATTTTCGCGCCAACGGGGTAGTCGGCGACATGTGCGCTACATCAAGCCCTGCGTCGAGCGTTGCGTCGGACGTCGTCCGAAGGCCGCTGGCACGGGCCGTTGCGCCCGCATCTTGCGCAGACAAGCTAGCGGGTCGTGCGCGGGGCGGGCGCGAGTTGGGCGCGAGTTGGGCGCGGATGCAACGTTTGTGCCCGCTGCTGCGAAAAGCGGCAAGAATCGCTTGACCGAACCATGCTGAAACGATATCTTCGATGGTTCGCAACATAAGTGACTTGTCTCAATTCAGGTGTGGCCCATGAGGCTCATCTGTCAACTGGACGCGCCGCTTGAACCCGAGCCACAAGCCCGGCAGAGAGCACCCGATCAATTTT
>Ga0164242_10002393_pt1 | contig 21702 bp, 15 predicted proteins | sample OricomgcompostMG_FD_108783 | JGI IMG/M metagenome (GOLD analysis project Ga0164242, IMG submission 108783) | Miracle-Growth compost microbial communities from Emeryville, California, USA - Original compost - Miracle growth compost (MG) ... | reverse complement strand
GGGAAATAGATGCTACAACAAAAATAAATGCTTTTCCCTTTATTCAAGGGTGGTAATTACGGCAATCTAAAAGGCCTTATACGACATCATGATCAACTCTCAAAACAGTCATCCGATCAGCAGACAAAGTACACTTAATTGATTCTCAAAATATTAATTAAAAAAAGCGTCAATATTTTTACAAAGGGCCAGATATGACATCCTTTTCAGTAAGATGCTGAAAACAGTATTTTTACCAACTATTTTCTAAGTGCAATTGAAGTTATATTGCTGTAAGCCAGACTATCAGACAAGGGCTGGACCATACCATTTTTCCACAGTCTCCCATATTGTAAACCGCCATCCATAAAATTACCCACTACATATATATCCTCACCATTTACTGCAATATCGTTGGCCGTAAAACCTGGCAAATGGATTGTCTGACCATTTTGCCAGCTAAGGGCTGACCAGTCAATATAGGTTTGGCCGGCCACATACACCCCTGTATCCGTTACCGCCATTTTATTCGCCGAAGTAAAATCATTCAGAGGTGCATATAATTCTCCATTTTTAACTACACAAGGCAGGCCGTAATAACTATCGCTATTATAACTACAAACAATATAGATATCTTCCCCTTTAACAGTCATATCGAATGCAGTTATAGCATAATCCAATGTCGAGCGTACTCCGTTTTTCCAAAGCGAGGGAATCACATAATGATCCTGAATAACTGCCCCCATGATATACATGTCTCCACTCGTGGTAAAACCGATCGCCTGAGCAGCTCCTCCTTCGGGTCCTTCGTCCAGTTTCTCTGATTTCCCGTCCACCCACAACGCCGCATATTGCTCCAGATCAGTGCTTGTCATCATACCCGCTACATATACCTTATGATCATGTACGGTAATATCCGTCGCTACTGAGGGTGTACGAAACTCGCCTTCGGTATCCATCGTATCCACAAGTGGAATTAATTGACCGTTTTTCCAGATAACGGCGCGGGCATCTCCGTTTTGCAGCTCAATAGCCCCTGCTATATACACATCTTCCCCATCTAAAGCAATAGCCGTGGGACTCGAAGATACGCCACCGGGTAACCGACTGGCTACCCCATTATGCCAGAAAGTGGCATAATCTCTCTGGGTGGACATTTCATACTCTGTTCCCACCATAAAAACATCCTTAATCGTATCAGTCTCTACGGGCACTGTCGGAAGGGTATCTACTGGAGGAGTCACAACAGGCGGTTCAGGTGCATTATGATGTTTCGTACAGGCTAAAAATCCCATAATAAAGATCGAAAGTATCCATACCTTCAAATGGCCATATTTAAGCATAAACAGTTCAATAAGATGATGTATGACTGAAAATCAGTATTTTAAACATCAAACTTAACATTCTTATCCCATTTGGAAAAATAATTCTTGGACAACAGAATATCCCTAATAGAACAGGGGCCGTCTTTCAGGAATATTTCCCTAAGACCGGCCCCATTCACCCTTTTATCTAAAATCCAAAACTTAAATGAATATTTATTTGTCGCTTTTTACTGAGCGTCCAGCATCACCACACTATGTGCAGGCAAATTTACAGTCAAAATCTGGTTCTCCGGGGAACCAGATAATTTATAATCTGCAAATCCGGTTGTTTTAACATTCCCAGGCTGTTCAAATGTATTGATGGCCGTCACGGTCTTTGCGTCCAGAAGTTCTCCGCTTACTTTTCCATATTTGGTATTTGTCAGATCCACGGTAACAGTTCTAGCCTTTTCTGCGTCCAGGTTCACCAGACTGATGTGCATCACACCTGCTTTATCAATGGAGGCTGATCCGTTAATCGCGTCAATGGATTTACCATCGACTGTGTAAGCCGGGCTGATTAAATGGAGCGGCACCAGCTTACCACCCTGATGTTTTTTATACATCTCGAACACATAATAGGTGGGTGTCAGAATCATTTCATCGCCTTTCGTAAGTATCAGTGACTGCAATACATTCACGGTCTGAGCCAGATTGGCCATTTTTACCCTATCTGCATGATTATTAAAGATATTAAGCGTGGTAGCTGCAATCAACGCATCCCGCATGGAATTCTGCTGATACAGGAAAGAAGGGTTTGTTCCAGGTTCTGCATCAGTCCAGACACCCCATTCATCCACTACCAGAGCTACTTTCTTCTGAGGGTCATATTTATCCATGATAGCAGAATGTTTGGTCACCAGATCTTCCATATGCAGGCAGTTTTTCATGGTATTAAAGTATTCTGCTTCCGTAAAATCAGTCGCAGAGCCTTTTTTGCCCCAGCTACCTGTCGGAATTGTATAATAATGCAGACTGATTCCCCACATCATTCCGAGAGGAATACCTTTCATCAGAACTTCCGTCCAGTGGTAATCATCTGAGTTAGCGCCGCTGGCAATTCTTTTTAAAGGAGCATTCTGGTAACTTCTGGCAAAAGTGGCATACCTGCGGAACTGATCCACATAATATTCCGGCGTCATATTTCCACCACACCCCCAGCTTTCATTGCCAATGCCGAAAAACTGAACGCCGTAAGGCTTATCTACACCATCCTGCTTGCGCAGTTTAGTCATCGGACTCTCACCGTCAAAGTTCAGATACTCCACCCAATTGGACATCTCCTGTACAGTGCCGCTCCCCATGTTACCGGATATATAAGGCTGGGTATGCAACAGATGGCATAACTGCATAAATTCATTCGTACCAAAGCTATTATCTTCTGTAACGCCGCCCCAGTTAGTATTTATCATTTTAGGGCGCTGTGCCGGATCTCCGATCCCGTCCATCCAGTGATATTCATCCGCAAAGCAGCCTCCCGGCCACCTGAGATTGGGAATCTGTATTTTTCGCAGCGCTTCGACAACATCCATACGGATACGTCCTTCTTTTTTAACTTTTGCATCCTTAGGCACCCAGATACCTCCATAAATGCCTCTTCCTAAATGCTCGGAGAACATCCCGTAGATATTGGGATCTATTTCTGTTTTGGCCTGGCTGGCATCCAGACTCACGACTGCTTTCTGAGCAGAGGCGCCTAATACCAGACAACCCATCAAAATCGTCAGCAATTGTTTTTTCATTTCAGTTCTTGTGTTATTGCGATAATCAATCGCAGGTTAATCAATTCAAAATAATTAATACAACAGTAGTTGGCCCGGTATTAATTCACAAAGACGGTCTGCAACATTAGGCGCTTTTTCTGGGCGTTCTATTAACGGCCTTGTCCGCATCAGTATTCTCTTTTTTGTCCGTTTTTTTCTTGACTTTATTTTTAAACTTTGGCCGATAGACAAAATTCAAAAAGGTATTAAATCCTTCTTCATATTTTTCATTATCCAGTTTATAGAAATAGGCTCCCTTTTTTGAATTTAATTTATCCCTTTCCTTTAAACGAACGAGTAACCCGGTGGAACGAATTTTCTTAAAGAAGTTCCCGGGATCAAATTTGGTATCATAAAGCTTTTCATAAAGAATCTGAAGTTGCGGGATCGTAAATTTATCCGGTAACAATTCAAAGAGTAAGGGGTGAAGAGCCGCTTTATAGCGCAACCGCTCTTTTGCCATCTCCACCATTTCATTATGATCAAAAATCAGTTTAGGCACTTCTTCTGCAGGCACCCACCTGGCCTGAAAATCAGCACTCATCTGGCTCTGATAGCTTTTAATATCAATTAAGGCAAAATAAGCCATTACGGAAGTTCTGGCCCCCGGATCTCGCGCCGGATTACTGAACAGATGTAACTGCTCCATATAAATCCCTTCCAGACCGGTGAGCTCATGCAGGACCCGGATAGCAGCGTCTTCGCTGCTTTCCGTTTCTCTCACAAATCCGCCCATCAGACTCAGTCTGCCCATGCAGGGTTCAAAACCTCTTTTAATGACCAGGAGCTTAAGTCCCTCCTCATCAAATCCGAATATGATACAGTCTACAGCCAGCAGAAGTTTCTTGCCGCTATATTTCCTTTTCTTTTCCTTTATCTTCGGGTTGTCTTTTTTGATCTGGCTCTTTTCTACCTTTTCCAATGTATTGATTTTGGATAATTTGATCTCAATTAATTACAGTATTACCTTATCTACTACCAGAACTTCGCATATAGAGCGGCGAATAACATCATGATTACTACAATCAGCACTAAAACGCTAGGCTCAACCTTATACATTTTCCGGTCAATAACAAAGGCTTTAGGATTGACTTTCGGACTAAACATGCTGCAGATCACCATCAGCACCACGGTAAATCCAAAGGCCAGGCCCATACAAATCAGAAATGGTATCTCATAGCCGCCATGTCCGTTAGGATATGCCGTATAGAACCAGGTATTATTTCCAAGCATGGCCGGTGCAAACTCATTAAAGAATACACAAAGCACAAATCCTCCGACAATACCTACAATGGATGCAAGACCATTCGTTCTTTTCCAGAACATCCCCAGTAAGAATACCGCCAGTACACCCGGGCTGATAAATCCTGTATATTTCTGTATAAAGGTAAAGCCGCCTGCACCGCCGATGCCAAGGATATCATCCCAGGTAAAGAACAGGCCAATTGCCATAGAAATCACCACCGCAATACGGCCTATCCAGACCATTTTCTTATCAGTCGCTTCTTTATGGAAATAGTTTTTATAGATATCCAGCGTATAAATTGTGGAAATACTATTGGCCTTTCCTGCCAGGGAGGCAATAATGGCTGCGGAAAGTGCCGCAATAGACAGCCCTTTTAAACCATTAGGCAAAAAACCTAATACGGCAGAATAAGCATGATCCTTATGCCCACCCAGATCCGGTAAAAATCCTTTTTGGTACAGCACATAAGCAGCAATACCAGGAAGCATGACCACAATCGGGGTAAACATTTTTAAAATACCCGCAAACATCAGCCCCGTGCGTGCAGTTTTCAGATTTGCGCCCAGCGCTCTTTGGGTAATGTATTGGTTGGTTCCGAAATATTCCAGGTTCACAATCCACTGACCAGCGATATACATTAGGATGCCGGGTACAATCAGATACTGATCAATGTAATGCTGGGAGGAGCTGGCTGTCGGTTTAGAATAAATTAAGTGGAAATGCTGCGGCGCAGCGTCCATCATTGCCTTGAATCCCGCAAAAACATCTTTTCCCAGCCCGAACTTTTCACTAACTACCTGTAAAGCAAAGTAAGTGGTGGCCAGACCGCCGATTAACAGCATGGCCACCTGAATGGCATCCGTATAACCGATTACCTTCATGCCCCCAAGAGCGATCAGTACAGAACAAATTGCAAAAATCACCATAATCAGATGCAAAGACTGCCCCCCTACCAGGGTATTAACAGCCAAGGCGCCCAGGTACAAAATGGAAGTAATGTTTACAAAAACGTATAACATCAGCCAGAATATGGCCATAATCAAAGCCACCGTTCCATTAAACCTTCGTTTAAGGAACTGCGGCATGGTAAAAATCTTATTTTTTAAGTAAATCGGTAAAAACCAGACGGCTATAATAATCAACCCTAAGGCTCCCACCCACTCATACACCCCTACGGCAATTCCCACGAAAAAACCATCTCCGCTCATACCGATAAATTGCTCAGCTGAGATATTGGAGGCAATAATAGAAGCGCCGATTGCCCACCAGGTGAGCGAGCCCTCAGCCAGAAAATAATCATGGCTGCTTAGGTCCTTATTTTTCCTTTTACGATAAATCCACAGTCCATAAAACGTAATCAGTAAAAAATAGGCAACGATTATGATATAATCAATATGGATAAGTCCACTTTTCATGTGTCTAATTTGTTAGTTGAGGGCTTTCCCCCTGGTGAATGAATATTTAACGGTAATATGCCTGAGCGAATTTAAGTTCTTTCTTGATTTGACGAATGGTGGTATCCTGGTCAATAACCACTGTCTCAATACCGGCGATATCTGCAAAATCCTCAATCTGTTCCATGGAGAGGTTTTGGCTATAACAGGTATGGTGCGCACCACCGGCAAGTATCCAGGCAGCACAGGCCGTCTGAAAATCCGGTTTGGGTTTCCAGATAATACGGGCAACCGGCAATTTAGGTAAAGCCTCTGTAACATCCACGCCTTCCACCGCATTTGCGACAAGACGGAATCTGCCTCCCATATCCACCAAACTGGAAGCGATGGCCGGGCCACCGCCTCCGTTAAATACCAGCCGAACCGGATCTTCTTTGCCGCCTATGCCCAGCGGATGTATTTCACAGCTGATTCGGCCCTTAGCTAAAGTCGGGTCTACTTCCAGCATATGAGACCCCATAATCTTTGCATCTTTTGGATCCAGGTGATAGGTATAATCTTCCATAAAAGCATTCGCCCCCGGAAGCCCTGCTCCCATTACCTTCATGGCACGTACCAGGGCAGCCGTTTTCCAGTCACCTTCTCCTGCAAAGCCGTAACCGTCCGCCATGAGGCGCTGAACGGCAATACCCGGTAGCTGCCGCATACCATGCAGATCTTCAAAAGTATCGGTGAATCCTTTAAAATTACCCGCTTTTAAGAACTGACGAAGCCCCAGTTCAATTTTCGCCGCTTCTTTTAAGGCAGCACGCTGTGCACCTCCATTTTCTAAGGAGGCCATCAAATCATAGCTATCCTCATATTCCTGAATCAGTGTGTTTATTTCTTTATCAGAAATCTCATTCATAATAGCGACCAGGTCTCCGATCCCATATGTATTTACAGAAAACCCAAGTTTGGCTTCAGCAGCAACTTTATCACCTTCTGTAACGGCGACATAGCGCATATTGTCTCCAAATCTGGCAAATTTGGCCCCTTGCCAGTCAGCCCATCCGGCCGCAACCCTGGCCCAGTCTCCAATTTGCTGCTGTACACTTTCATTCGCCCAGTGACCTACGACAACCTTACGGTTGATGCCAAGCCTGGTGACGATAAAACCAAATTCCCTATCCCCGTGCGCACTCTGATTGAGGTTCATAAAATCCATATCCATGGTGGACCATGGGATATCCTGATTAAACTGCGTATGTAAATGGAGTAAAGGTTTACCTAAAATATTAAGCCCCCTGATCCACATCTTGGCTGGGGAAAATGTGTGCATCCAGGCTATAAGACCTATCACATTTTCATTATTATTGGCTTTTTGGATCAATTCATAGATCTCGTCCGTGGTTTTCACCGTGGGCTGCCAGACAATTTTGGCAGGTATCACACTGGCTGCATCCAGGGCGGCAGCAATCTGCTGACTATGGCTGGCCACTTCTTTAAGCGTTTCTTCTCCATATAAATGCTGGCTACCGGTCACCAGCCATATTTCCCGGTTTGTATCGTTAAGCATAGATTTTTGTTTAATGATAATATTTTATAGTTATAAATAGATTCAAATTAAATCCGGGCCTGGTGCTACTGGCCGTAATAGGCACCGCTACCGTGTTTTCTTTCATAATGCTTCTTAATCAGGGCATCTTTTAATCTGGGTGCGTCAGCATTGATTTGTCTGGTGAATAATGCCATTTTAGCAACCTGCTCTAAAACCCCGCTGTTATAAACAGCTTTTGCTGCATTTTTACCCCAGGTAAAAGGAGCATGGTTACCCACCAGAATCATTTCCATTTCTTCATAACTCAGACCCCGTTCCTTAAAGCAATCCATAATCTGAAAACCGGTCTGATACTCATAATCCCCTTGTATCATTTCATCTGACATCGGAGGGGCACAAGGAATATCCATGGTATTATGGTCAGCATGCGTAGTCCCGAAAATAGGGATATCCAATCCTGACTGTGCCCAGGAAGTTGCATATGTAGAATGAGTATGTACCACACTGCCGATTTTATCCCAGTGCTGATATAATACACCATGCGTTTTCGTATCGGAAGAGGGCCGCAGGTTTCCTTCCACCACTTTTCCTTCATAATCAACGATGACCATTTTATCCGGGCTCAGCTCTTCATAAGGAACACCGCTGGGCTTAATGGCAAAAACAGCTTCGCCGCGGTCCACCACACTAACGTTACCAAAAGTAAACAAAACGAGACCTAATGCAGGTAGCTGCATATTGGCCTCGTATGCTTCTTGTTTAATGGATAAGTATTTTTGCATAATAATATTTTAATAGTAAGATTAAATAAAGCTTCATCAGCATCGGGAAAACTAGTGACCGGCGGTTTGCGCCTCCACCCAGCCTCCAAGGCTCTGATACTGCGCATACCGCTTATTATATAATGTATGCCTGCCCTGATCAGGTATATAAGGCGGATCAAAGCCTTGTCCCATTGCAGCCATGGCATCTTCAACTTTCGTAAAAATGCCCGCTGCCGTGGCGGCAAACATTGCAGCACCGGTCGCACAAGTCTGTTCAGAGCGGTGAACTTTAATAGGCATCCCGATAACATCCGCCATGGTCTGCATAATAAAGGCAGATTTTTGTGCAACACCGCCCATTGCAATGAGTCCTTTTACTGCAATACCTTCTGATACGAATCTTTCCACAATTGCCCGAGCACCAAAACAGGTAGCTTCTACCAGTGCCCTGAAAATTTCCGGGGCATCCGTACCCAGGTGCAGCCCGCTGATGGCAGCCGTGAGTGCCTGATTTGCATCCGGCGTTCTGCGGCCGTTTAGCCAGTCTACAGCAAGGATACTGTTTTCTGTCACCGGTCTTTTGCTGGCTTCAATGGATAATTTCACCAGTAAGTCTTTTTCCATTTTTTCCAGTTGCTCTTCCGGGAGTCCCATATTTTTAGCGGGCCATAATAACAGGTTTTTAAACCATGCATACACATCCCCGAATGCACTTTGTCCGGCTTCCAGTCCAACCATGCCTGGGATGACGGAACCTGGCACCTGGCCACAGATACCACTGACCTGAATACCATTCATCTCTGATTGCGGTACTACCATAATATCGCAAGTAGAAGTTCCGATAATTTTACTGAGCATATAAGGTTCTATTTCCGCCCCTACGGCTCCCATGTGGCAATCAAATGCCCCAATGCCAATAACGACATCCGTAGAAAGCCCTAATTTGTCAGCCCATTGCTGGCTAAGGGTACCAACGGCCTCTGACGCCGTATAAGTCCGGTCAAATAGACGATCCGAGAACCCATCCAGCAAAGGATCGATGGCTGTAAAAAAACTATTAGGAGGTAACCCGCCAAACTCAGCCGCATATAACGATTTATGCCCCGCAGAACAGACCCCTCTTTTCAGATTTTTTATATCTGTTCCTCCGGTGAGTAAAAATGGAATCCAGTCACAATGCTCCACCCAGCTATATATATAAGGTCTGATTTGTTCATCTGTACGTAACACATGTAATAACTTAGCCCAGAACCATTCTGTACTATAAATCCCCCCTACATATTGCAGGTAATTGATTTGCTGTTGCGCGGCCACTTCATTAATACGGGCAGCTTCCTGGATGGAAGTATGGTCTTTCCATAAAACAAACATGGCATTAGGATTCTGCTCAAAACCGGGCTTTAATGCCAGCGGCGTACCTGTTTCATCTACTGCAACCGGAGTGGACCCTGTGGTGTCCACGGAAATACCTCTTACATAACCAGCCGCATCAGGGCCTGCTTTTTCCAGGACATCTTTAATCGTGGTAGTCAATCCTTCAACATAGTCTAAAGGGTGTTGTCTGAACCGCTGATTTTCAGCATCACAATACTGGCCGGCCGCCCATCTGGGATAATAAAATACACTGGAAGCCAATTCTTTACCACCTGCCGTATCCATCAGGACGGCACGGACAGAATCGGTTCCATAATCAAGACCTATTACATAATTGTAATTCATACAAATATAATTATGAGTAAAATTTTTTAATTGTAAATTTAACTATTATTACCAACTCACAAAAAAAATATCTAATTTTTTTAAAACAATATAACTATCTGATTGATTACCAATATTTAAATTATTTTCCTGCTACGAGGCTTGGTTGTTGCAATTCTCTTAAACTCTCTATATATTCACTTGGCGCCTGGCCCATGACCGTCTTAAAGACCCGGTTAAAATTAGTAATACTATTAAAACCTGAACTGTAGGCAATGCTGGAAATACTCTCAAATGAACCTGAAGAAAATTGTTTTCTGGCTTCCCCTATTCGAATTTCATTTAAAAACTGGACAAAAGTATGCCGGGTATGTTTCTTAAAGAACCTGCAAAAGGCCTGTGGCGTCATATAAGCCTGGGCAGCTACATCCTCCAGGGTAATCGGTTTATCATAATTATGCAGGATATAATTATAAATATGGCTGATTCGAATGCCGTCTGTTTCCGTTTTGACCATTCTGGGACCTTGCTTGGATAAAATAGTATGATCACTGATACTGCTCAGCTTTTGCAATAGCTGAATAAATAAAATCGTGGATTTAGTAACGTCCTGTGTTTTATATAAAGCGTCCATCATCCGGGAGACTTCCGGAACATGACTACCGGGAACCTGAATACCATATTGGGCCTGATCAATAAAGCTGCGTAAATGTTTGAGTTCAGGAATTCCCAGTAATGTATTGCAAATGACTTCAGGATCAAAAAATACATCTAAAGAACAAATAATTCTCTCTGAACCTTCCTCAAAATAAGCGGCCGGGCTTTTAAATAAATGCGGCTGTCCACCCCCTATAATAAAAATATCATTATGAGTAAAGCTGTGGATATTATGGTCCACCATCAGGGTACCTTCACCGTGCTGTACCCAGGTTAACTGCATCTCCTTATGACGGTGCAGATAGGGGTAAAAATGAGGTAAAATATCCATTCTGGTAACGATGGTCTTGTCATGACTGACCGGTACGGTAAACTGCAGCACTTTCATAATTAGGGAAATTTAATGTGAAGGAATCATTACCTTATTGCAATCACTTGCTAATGCCAAATTAACATCTTCTTTTTAGATAACACGTAAATTACCCCTAAAAAGTCAAATTTTGCATATATTCGGTTAAAATCCGATAAGTGAGACTGATATTTTGTGCCATTTTAAGCTTTTACTAGCATTTAATACCATTCTTCTACCTGGTTAATATCTGAATAGTAAACAACAAAAAGCGGGAATATACCTTCAAAACCAGCCGGTAATTTTACAATCGTGAATACCTTACTTAGATAGGGGACTTTATTTACTCTTAAAATCATATTAAACTATGGCAATAGAATGGAAGGGTGTATTTCCAGCAGTAACCACAAAATTTAATGAAAAAGATGAGCTGGATCTGCCATTATTTGAAAAAAATCTCACCGCTCAGCTTAGTGCCGGGGTGGCAGGAATTATCATTGGCGGGTCACTGGGAGAATCCAGTACGGTAAGTGTGGAAGAATTATCAAAATTAGTAGAAAGCGGATTAAAAGTTGCGGCAGGCAAAGTGCCTATTATCGTAAATATTGCCACCGGCTCCACTAAAGAGGCCGTAACACTGGCCGGTAATATTAAAACCTGGGGAGCACAAGGTATTATGCTACTGCCTCCCATGCGCTATAAATCTACCGACAACGAAACCGTGCAGTTCTTCAGAACCGTCGCAGAGTCAACAGATTTACCCATATTACTCTACAATAATCCGGTGGATTATAAAACAGAAATCACGCTGGATATGTTTGAACAGCTTCAGGATATCCCGAACATCCAGGCGGTAAAAGAGTCCACCAGAGATGTCTCTAATGTAATCAGAATGCGCAATCATTTTGGAGAACGTTTTGCAATTTTGTGCGGCGTTGACACGCTGACCTTTGAAGAACTTTCTTCCGGTGCTGATGGTCTGGTAGCAGGTCTTGTTTGCGCCTTTCCGAGGGAAACCGTCGCCATATATAAATTTATTAAAAATAACCAACACGACAAAGCACTTGCAATTTACAGATGGTTTATGCCTTTATTGGAATTTGATATTACGCCGCAACTGGTCCAGTATATCAAACTGGCAGAGGTATACACAGATCTGGGAAGTGAGATTGTCAGAGCACCTCGTTTACAATTAAGTGGAACACAAAGAGCGGAGGCTATTCAAATTATAGAAACTGCCTTAAGAAACCGTCCTTTGACGCTTGTTGAGGAAGGTCTTGCCTTATAGCATTCAGTTAAGCAGACGCAATATATTTCCGTAAAAATAGCCCTAAAGCTTTCATAAGGCAAATAGGACAAGCTCATGTAAAATACGTAACTTAGACAATTAAGCGTAATAGGTTTTTCACAAAACCAACCTATGGCAAAAATTACCTAATTGAATGATTTCACTTTAAATAACCGAAGATGCAACACGACATAACAGAATCGATGAATCAGGCAGCAGCCTTCATGGACCGGGCCCAGGCCGCTTTTTTACAGTACCAGCATACTACAGCCGGGCAAAGGGCTGAGCTGCTGGAGCGCATCGCCGAACACCTGGAAAATAACAGAGCAAAGTTAATCCCGCTGGCTCAGGCAGAATCTCATTTACCAGAGGGAAGGTTAAATGGGGAACTTAGTCGCACTACGGGACAATTAAAGCTCTTTGCAAGCCTGATCAGAGAAGGAAGTTGGGTTCAGGCTGCCATTGACCCCGCTTTACCCGACAGAAAACCATTCCCCAGAACAGATATCCGAAAAATGCTGCGTCCCAAGGGGCCGGTTGTTGTTTTTGGCGCGAGCAATTTTCCTTTTGCCTTTTCTACCATGGGCGGAGATACCGCCAGCGCTTTGGCAGCAGGATGCCCGGTTGTTATTAAGGCGCATCCAGGACACCCGGGCACTTCTAAAGCAGTATTTGAAGCGGCCGTGGCCGCCGTCGAAGCCCTGGGTCTTCCAGCAGACACCATTCAACACGTGGCACTGGATGGATACCAGATTGGTATTGATCTGGTTCAGGCCGATGCAACCGCCGCTGTCGGGTTCACCGGTTCGTTTCAGGGCGGGCAGGCGCTCATGCAGGCAGCCAGCGAAAGACAAAGGCCAATAGAGGTTTTTGCTGAAATGAGCAGCACCAACCCCGTAGTGGTTTTACCCGATCTACTCAACAGTCAGCCTGAACAAACAGCACAGAAGCTGGCCGGCTCCATCGCCCTTGGCGTGGGTCAGTTCTGTACTAATCCGGGCTTAATATTCATCCGCAAGGATCAACAGTTCGAACAATTTCAACAGGCATTAATTACTGCACTGCAAACAACCCCGGCCGCGCCAATGCTGCACCCGGGCATCGTTGAGAACTACCATAATAATCTTCAGATAGTATTATCTCAGGCGGGCGTCCAGACCTTAATTGAAGGAAGTGATGAGATTAAGGACCTTTCTATTACCCCTTCTCTGGCCAGCGTAACAGCTGACAGTTTTATTCATAACGCTGCGCTGAAAACAGAGGTCTTTGGTCCCTTTTCCCTGCTGATAGTAGCTGAAAACCAGCAGGAATTGTTGGCAGCCATCCAAAGCGTGGACGGTCAATTGACTGCCAGCATATTTGGCACGCAAAAAGATTTTACAAATAATGCCGATTTAACTTCCTTGCTGGACATTGTGTCCAACTTCGCCGGCAGGGTTATCTTCAATGAAGTACCAACAGGCGTGGAAGTCTGTCACGCCATGGTACATGGCGGACCTTTCCCTTCCACTTCCAACAGCAGTTATACTTCCGTAGGTACAGATGCTATTTTGCGGTGGGTCAGACCCGTCTGTTTTCAGAACTTCCCGGACTCCCTGCTTCCTGCAGCCCTACAAAATAATAACCCTCTGGGTATCTGGCGGTTGATTAATGGGCAATTAACCAGGGATTCCCTGTAAACTTTTAAAAGTATATCATTTTACATATGCGCAAAACATTTTTCTGTATTGATGCACACACCTGTGGCAATCCGGTCAGGCTAGTCGCCGGCGGGGGCCCTTTACTAGAAGGCGCCACCATGCGGGAAAAAAGGCTTTATTTTCTGGAGCATTATGACTGGATCAGAAAAGGGCTGATGTTTGAGCCCAGAGGCCATGACATGATGAGCGGAAGCATACTTTATGCCCCCTCCAGTAAAGATTACGATATTGGCGTCTTATTTATTGAAACCAGTGGCTGTCTGCCCATGTGCGGCCATGGCACAATCGGCACCGTAACGGCCGCCTTAGAAGCCGGCCTGGTCACCCCGGCCACCCCTGGCACCCTGAGGCTGGAAACACCGGCCGGCCTTGTAGTAGCCTCCTATCAGGAGGTAGCGGGAAAGGTAAAATCTGTTAAACTGATTAATGTCCCCTCTTTTTTAGCGGCAAAAGACCTGGTGGCCGAGCATCCGGAGTTAGGAACCTTAACCTATGATGTTGCCTTTGGCGGTAACTTTTATGCCATTATTGACCCGCAAAAGAACTTCAGTGGCATGCAGAATTATACGGCACTTGATATTGTCCGCTGGTCTCGTCAGATGCGCCAGGAAGTGGCCAAAACGGACCATTTTGTTCACCCGGTAGACACAGCTATTCATGGTGTGCACCATGTAATGTGGACCGGCACCCCATTAGACCCTAAAAGCAATGCCCGTAATGCCGTTTTTTACGGAGAAAAAGCCATTGACAGATCACCTTGTGGCACCGGCACTTCCGCTCGTATGGCTCAGTTATATGGCAGAGGTAAATTAAAGGCAGGTGAACGGTTTATTCATGAGAGTATCATTGGCTCCACTTTTACAGGAACCATTGAAGGAACTACCCAGATTGGAGACTTTCAGGCAATTATTCCGGGAATAGAAGGCTGGGCACGTGTATTTGGTCATAATACCATTACAATAGATACGGAAGACGACCCTCTGGCCCTCGGTTTTTCGGTGATTTAGCAAAAAAAACAAAAAATAATCATAACCCATTTTTATGCATCGCTCTGATGATATATTAAGCTCATTTTGAATGTCCGGCCTGCTGCTGCTCAAATACAGAAATTGCCTCCTAGATACTTCAAATAAAGGAAATGATGAAATCTGACTATACGCCACGGTCTTTTCAGCAATCCAACATTTATCATCGCAGCTCAAAAATGTATAAAAATAACGATACGATTCAAGATAATTCAAATAATATATGAGCCAAAACAAGGTGATAATTATTGGAGGCGGAATTTCCGGCCTATCCTCGGCTCGCTACCTGGCTAAAGCAGGCTGGCAAGTGACCGTTCTGGAAAAAGGTGATTTTAAAGACGGCTGTTCATACGGAAATGCCGGCTTTGTCTGTCCCAGCCATTATGTTCAATTAGCCACTCCCGGTATTGCCAGACAGGGTCTTAAATGGATGCTTAACAACACCAGCCCTTTTTATATCCAACCCAGACTTGACAGCGCCTTAATCAGATGGGGAATTCAATTTTTAAAAAGAGCCAAGCAAAAATATGTAAACCACAATGGAGTCCCTTTAAGGGATATCGGGCTTTTAAGTCAAAGAGAATATGAAGAGGTCTGGCAAAAGGAGCTCAATTTTGATTATCAGCATAAGGGAATGCTGGAAGTCTTTCAGAGCACTGCTGCCCGTAAAGAATGTACTCATATCGCCAAAATGGGCCAGGATTTAGGTCTGGACATAGAAATGCTGGATAAAGAAGGACTCGAACATTTAGAGCCCGACACGAAATGGAATGCCATTGGAGCTGTTTATTATAAATGTGACGGTCATTTAAATCCCAGAAAGCTGATGGAAGGACTGCAGGATCAATTAAGTACGCTTGGCGTTCAACTGATCCCGCGCCAGACTGTTACTGGTATAAAAAAGGAAGGCAACCTGATCAGTGAAGTACATACAGATAATCAGATTTACAAAGCAGATGCCGTTGTATTAGCTGCCGGCTCCTGGAGTGAACCACTGGCTAGGCAATTATCCCTGAATCTTCCGGTCGTTGGCGGCAGAGGCTATTCTTTTATGGTTCCTGTCAGCAATGGACACAGGATTCATCGTCCGGGCCTGCTGGTCGAAGGACGGGCAGCCTTTACGCCTTTAGCAGACCAGCTTCGTTTCGGAGGCACTATGGAAATCAGAAAACTGGACGCCCCGCTTGCGCTAAACAGGGTAAAAGGGATTATTCAGGCTGTGGGCCAGTTTTTTCCGGATTATCAACTTGATTTTAACCAAATACAGCACCAGATCTGGTCTGGATTCAGGCCGGTTTCTGTGGACGGCATGCCTTATATCGGCAAATCACCTAAGATTGACAATTTAGTGATCGCAACCGGCCATGCTCAACTGGGCATCAGCCTGGGAGCGGCTACGGGGCTGCTAGTCAGCGAACTGGTCCGGGGTGTCCAAACTAGCATAAATATTTCTACCTTTGGGATTAATAGATTCAATAACTAAATAAGAAATTATGTTTAACAAAGAGATCTATATCCAGCGTAGAAATCAACTGGCCCAAAAAGTCGGTTCAGGCCTGATTTTATTGTTGGGTAACGATGAAGCAGGTATGAATTTTAAAAATAATTGGTACCCATTTAGACAAGACAGCACCTTTTTATATTATGCAGGCATTGATCTGGCGGAATTGGCAGTCATCATAGATCTGGATCAAGGCTCCACCACCCTATTTGGCAATGATCTGACCATTGATGATATTGTGTGGACAGGCCCGCTTCCCACCCTTACGGAGCAGGCCAATAGTGCAGGCATTGAAAATGTTCGTCCATATAAAGAACTGGAAACAGTGCTAAAAAATGCAAAGAACAAACAACAAACGGTTCATTTTTTACCGGCTTATCGCCCGGAACACACACTTAAGCTTCAGGCCTGGCTTGAAGTCCCCACCTCCCAAAGCGTATCTTCAGCCTCCGAAGCATTGATTAAAGCTGTCGTATCCATGCGTTCCCATAAGGGACCTGAAGAAATCGCAGAAATGGAAAAAGCGGTGGACATATCCAATGACATGCACACCTATTTTATGCGGGCCGTGGCAGCGGGGAAAAACGAGATGGCCATTGCAGGTCAGTTAAGAGCCATCGCCATAGCTGCCGGAGGGGATCTTTCCTATCCGACCATCTTAACTTCCCGAGGGGAGACCTTACATATTCATGCCCGCAATCTGGAACTGCCTGCAGGCGCTATGGCCTTATGTGACGCAGGAGCAGAAACCCCTATGCATTACGCGGGAGACCTAACCAGAACAGCACCGGTCAGCGAAAAATTTACTGATATACAAAAAGATATGTATCAATTGATTTTAGATATACAACTAAAAACAATCGATGCCTGTCAGCCGGGCACTCCTTTCAGCGAGGTACACCGATTAAGTGGGCAGTTACTCCTGGAAGGATTACAATCATTTAATATCATTAAAGGGAATGTTCAGGAAGCGCTGGCTCAGGATGCCCATACGTTGTTTTTCCAATGTGGGCTGGGACATATGATTGGCCTGGATGTCCATGACATGGAAAATCTTGGGGAACAATATGTGGGTTATACAGCCGATGCGCCCAAAAACATGAATTTCGGATGGAAGTCATTACGTTTAGGCAGGGCATTAGAACCAGGCTTTACCATTACGGTCGAACCCGGCATTTATTTTATCCCTACTTTGATAGATTTATGGAAAGCAGAAAACAGACTTGCGGATTACATAAATTATCAGGAACTTGAAAAGTTCAAGGATTTTGGTGGCATTCGCATTGAAGACAATCTGGTTATCACAGAAAATGGTTACCGGATCCTGGGCAGCCGAATGGCAGCAAAAACGGTAGCAGACATGGAGGCGCTGCACCGCCAGGGACTTCTATAAAAATAAAAACTGCTTAAAAGGCTTGTTTCAATAAAAAACCGGGTGAAAACATCCGGTTTTTTATTACACCCAACCCTACTCAACAGATTGCAAATCAAACGTTCAAAAGGCCACAATGGGCAATCAGGCCGCCAACAGGCCAATTCCAGGTTAATATCAAATTAATAAAGGTTAAGAAATGCTCAGCAAGCTACCATGATTTTTACATGAAAATGGTTAACTTTATGTTTTATAATTGTACATATTACAATATAAATACTGAATTCACTCGCGGATAACAGACAAAATTGATTAACGAAAACAAAGTAATTGCGGTCCTTTAACAAGCTGTGACAGTGCTGATTTGTCCACAATTGAAAGGCCCATAATATCATAAAGCAGCGCATCAATAAACGGTTACACTATTTATTTAAAATCTACCTTATGACCATAAAAAACAGGCTTTTACAAATCAATGCAAAGATGGTATCAGGGTTATTTTTAGCAGGAACAATCTGTTTTTCGGCAATGGCCCAAAAAACGAATCTGTCCTCAATCCATAAAAAGGATAGTGCGTCTCTGGTCGGGAAATATTTTGCCCAAATGATTAGTGCTCCTCCGGACAGCCTTCACCTCAATCCCTTTTACAAGCAATATTGTAATGCTTCCGGCATCCCGGTAGTCGGCTCTAAGAAAGTGCCCCCTACAGCACTGCTAACCGCCAGAGATATTATTACTTATATGCTGGCCGGCAGAAGTGACATCAGAGCAGAACTGGTAAAAGAAAAAAGCCGGGTTTTGGTAATGGCAGAAACCGAAATGGAGACTGATCTTCCGGAACGGAGTGACTGGAAAAAACCGGCTTATGACGACCCGAGGCTTACACCAAAAGAAAGAGCCAATTACAATAAACCAGGAGGCATAGCCTCCCAGACAGACAAAGGCTATTGGAATCAAAGAGCCCGAGGAATGGGGGGCCGTATTACATCCTGCGCCGAGGAAAACCTGTTGGGCTATCCGGGCACCAGATATTATGGCGAAAACATTACTGTTCATGAGTTCAGTCATAACATGATGAGTGCCATTGAAAAGATCGACCAGCCCCTTTATAACCGCATCCTGGCTGCTTATGAAGTGGCCAAACAAAAGGGCATGTATAAAGGGCAGTATGCCATCAATACGGCTGATGAATACTGGGCAGAAGGAACACAGTGGTGGTTTTGGTCAAATTTTCCTTTTACAGATACCTCCAGAAATATTACAGTCTGGTCTCCGGCTTCATTAAAGACATATGACCCGACACTTTACCAGATACTATCTGAAGTGTATATCGGTCATCACAATCCAGCAGATGCCTATTATAAAACACATTATAGCCCCGGGGCAAACAGCACTCATTAAAAATCACCAATAGAACCTAACAATACAGACAAACATTTTACTACCTTCTTATTTTTAACTTATGTACACGTTCAACAAGCATGCAAGCAAAATGCAACAGCTGATTCGTAAATCAGGCAAGACCATCGGACTGGGTCTTTTGGCGGCAGGGATGCTCCAGGCAAGTCCTTCCGCCTTTGGACAAGATTACCCCTATAAGCCCGTAGCCTTTACTCAGGTACAGCTTACAGATCATTTCTGGAAGCCTAAAATCGAAGTAAATGCCACCGTCACCATCCCCTACATCTTACAAATGTGTAAGGAACATGGCCGAATCGACAACTTTCTGAAAGCTGCCGGTAAGGAGCCTGCCGGTGATAAGTTAACCGCCTATCCATTCGACGACACAGATATTTATAAACTCATCGAAGGCGCTTCCTATAGTTTACAAACCACACCCAACCCGCTACTGGACAGACAACTTGACACGTTGATTCAGATTATTGGGGAGGCCCAGGAACCTGACGGCTATCTGTATACTTTTAGAACCGCCAAAGTGAAACATCCACAGGAATGGATTGGTCAGCACCGTTGGGAAAATGCTGAAATATTAAGTCATGAATTATATAACTGCGGTCATTTATATGAAGCAGCAGTAGCGCATTATCAGGCCACAGGCAAAAAAACACTCCTGGATATAGCCACCAAAAATGCCGATTTACTCGTTAAGGATTTTGGTTGGGGAAAAATTGAAAAATACCCCGGCCATCCAGTAGTTGAAATGGGACTGGCCAAACTTTACAGAGTCACCGGACAGAAAAAATACCTCGACCTGGCCAAGTTCTTTTTAGATGTAAGAGGCCCTCAGAAAGATAATAAAGGGGATGTCTATAACCAGTCTAATATCAAACTGGTTAATCAAAGAGAGGCGGAAGGCCACGCCGTAAGGGCAGCTTATCTGTATTCCGGCATGGCTGATGTTGCAGCACTCACAAAAGACACCGCTTATCTGACCGCAATAGATGCCATCTGGAATGACATTATAGACCACAAACTCTATATTACCGGAGGCATTGGTGCCACCGGTAATGGGGAAGCCTTCGGACCTGCATATGACCTTCCCAATATGACCGCATATGCAGAAACCTGTGCCGCCATCGCCAATGTATATTTCAATGAACGCATGTTTTTATTACATGGTGATGCCCGATATATAGATGTACTTGAAAAAACCTTATATAACGGTTTACTATCAGGAGTATCTCTGGATGGCACCCATTTTTTCTATCCCAATCCGCTTGCCTCTCTGGGGCAACATGCGCGTAGTGCCTGGTTTGACTGTGCATGTTGTATCACAAACATCTCCAGATTCATGCCTTCCATGCCGGAATATATCTATGCACAGGACAAAAACTCTTTATTTGTGAATCTGTTTGCCGCCAACAAGGCCAGTTTTGAACTGGCAGCAGGAAAAGTTCAGTTAGAACAGATTACGAATTACCCTTGGAATGGCAAGATTCAAATTAATGTTACACCCATTACAGCCAAAGACTTTTCTTTACACATTCGCATACCAGGCTGGGCCAAAGGTGATGCCCTGCCTGGAGATTTATACCATTTTCTGGACATCAACCCCCATCCGGTCGATCTGTTCCTCAATGGCAAAAACGTTGACTATCAACTGGTCAACGGATATGCAGTGATTAACAGAAAATGGAGTAAAGGGGATCAGATTAGTTTTGACCTGCCTATGCCTGTTAAAAAGATTCTTGCCAACCCAGAGGTAAAAGCAGATGCGGGGCGGTTTGCCTTCCAAAGAGGCCCGATTGTCTATTGTATTGAAGGAGCCGACAGAAAAGATAGCAGTGTGATGCATTTAGTAATTGACACTGCGGCTCAGGTCAGAACCAGTTATGCAACTCATAAATTAGGTGGTATTGAAGAGCTTGAGATTCCGGGCTACCTTCTAAAACGTAAAGATGCAAATGAAGGAACAGCTGTAGAAAAGTCGCCCACCCAGGTAACGGCCATCCCATATTATAGCTGGAACAATCGTGGCTCCGATGAAATGGAGGTCTGGATTCCTTATGATGCGTCCAGTAGCACACCACTGCCGGCACCATCCATTGCCTCTAAAAGCAAAGTAACAGGATCTCATGTTTCTAAACTGATGCTCAGGGCAGTTAATAATCAGGTCACACCGGAAGACTCAAAAGATCAAAGTACAGGTAATCTGCATTGGTGGCCTGCCAAAGATCAACAGGAGTGGGTTCAATATGAATTTGATCAGCCATATACTATTTCCAGCTCAAAGGTCTATTTCTTTGATGACGGTCCTTTTGGAGGCTGCAGGGTTCCTGCCAGCTGGCAATTACTTTACAAAAAAGGCGACAACTGGATACCGGTAGAAAACACGTCCGGCTATACCACAGAAAAAGATAAATTCAATGAGGTTCATTTTAAACCTGTAAAAACAACAGGGCTGAAATTACAACTTCAACTTCCAAAGGATAATTCTTCCGGCGTATTGGAATGGTCCGTCAAATAAATAAAGGCGTGTGATCAGTCCAATGATTAGCAGTCTATTAAAGGCAATTATCGAGTAATGTTACCTAATTACTCAATAATTGCCTTTTTTTTGAAAAGCAAAAAAGAACGCAGATAGTTTAAAAGGTTAAAATC
>Ga0164242_10002392_pt1 | contig 21710 bp, 17 predicted proteins | sample OricomgcompostMG_FD_108783 | JGI IMG/M metagenome (GOLD analysis project Ga0164242, IMG submission 108783) | Miracle-Growth compost microbial communities from Emeryville, California, USA - Original compost - Miracle growth compost (MG) ... | reverse complement strand
GGTGACCGATGGGACTCGCACGGTGCGGTTCCCGCAGCACAGAGAGAAGAACGGCAAAATGGCTCAGGGCACGGTCAAGTGGTTCAACAGCGAGAAGGGCTTCGGCTTCATCGCTCCTGACGGTGGCGCACCGGACGTGTTCGTCCACTACTCGGCGATCCAGTCGGACGGCTACCGCTCGCTGGACGAGAACCAGCGGGTCGAGTTCGACGTCACGCAGGGTCAGAAGGGCCCGCAGGCGGAGAACGTCCGCCCGGTCTGACCGGAGCGGTCTGACCCCCAGCACGTAAGCGAAGGGCCCCGGCATTGTGCCGGGGCCCTTCGTCATACGCCCGCACTTTGCCCCCCCAGATGGTCGTGATCCGGGCCGATTCACGACCATCTCGGAGTCAAACTCGTGAGTCGCGCCAGGCGATCCAGGAGCGCAGCTTGGTCAGGTCGACGTCCGGTCCGCCGACCCCGACCGTGAACAGCGTCGCGCCCGCGTCCAGCAGCGGCTGCACGATGGCGGCGGGCTCGCCCTCCGGCGTGCCGACCGACCGCTCGATCTCGGCCGGGTCCCGCCCGACGTCCCGGCAGTGCTGGTCGAGGATCGCGGACTTGCGCACCAGCGTCTCGACGTCGCTGAACGAGTGCCAGATGTCCGCGTGCCGGGCGACCAGGCGCAGCGTCTTCTTCTCCCCGCCGCCGCCGATGAGCACCGGGATCTTGCCGGTCGGTGCCGGGTTGAGCTTCGACCAGCGCGACTCGATGCGCGGCAACGCCTCGGCGAGCGCGTCCAGCCGCTTGCCGGCGGTCATGAAGTCGTAGCCGTACTCGGTGTAGTCCTTCTCGAACCAGCCGGAGCCGATGCCGAAGATCAGCCGCCCGTCGCTGACGTGATCGACCGTACGGGCCATGTCGGCGAGCAGCTCCGGGTTGCGGTAGCTGTTGCACGTGACCAGGGCGCCGAACTCCACGCGGCTGGTCTGTTCGGCCCAGGCGGCGAGCATCGTCCAGCACTCGAAGTGCTTGCCGTCCGGGTCGCCGTAGAGCGGATAGAAGTGGTCCCAGTTGAAGATCACGTCGACGCCGAGGTCCTCGGCCTCCCGGACCCGGTCGCGGATCGTCTTGTAGTCGGCGTGCTGCGGCTGCAGCTGCAGCCCGATTCGAATGCGTCGCTTCGTCATGTCCCAGACGCTACCGACGCCCGCCAAGCGATCGGCCGGCCGACCGCGATCCGTCAGCCGAGCAGCGGGAGCTCCAGGCGGTCCGGCGCGCCGGCGACGACGCGCACCGGGATGCCCCAGTCCTGCCGCGCCAGATAGCACGCGGGGTGCTCGCCGGCTTCGTCGCAGGACGCCGCCTGCGCGGTCACGTGCAGCACGCCGCCCGGCACCGCGGCCGCGTCGGCCAGGGTGAGGGTGCGCCGCAGCTCCACCGAGTCGCCGGCGCCTGCCACGAGCAGCTCCGGCGGACTCGCGCTCACGGTCAGCTGCGTGGCCGGACCCCACTGCTCGTCCAGCTTGCGGCCCGGCGCCGGCTCGAACCGGACGTCGAGCGTGATCGCGCCGGCTGCCAGGTCGGTGACCGGCCGGTGGGTGCGCTGTGCCGCACCGTCCACCGCCTGCGGTTCGGTGCCGACCTCGGTCAGCGCGTGCGCGGTGGACTCGACGACCAGCAGCCGGCCGTCGACGAGCACCGCGCCCGACGGCTCGGCCAATCCGGTCGCGAGCGTGCTGACGGTGCGGGTGGCCGGGTCGTAGCCGCGGACGGCGCCGTTGTACGTGTCGAGGACCGCGACCGCGCCGTCGGCCAGCATGGTCACGCCGAGCGGGTGCTGGAACCGTGCGGCAGCGGCGGGTCCGTCCACGTGTCCGAAGTCGAACAGCCCCTCGCCGACCGCGGTGTGCAGCTCGCCGGCCGCGTCCAGCCAGCGCAGCGCGGACGTCTCGGCGTCGGCGAACCAGAGCCGGTCGCCGTCCACGGCGAGGCCGGACGGCTGGGCCAGCCAGCCGTCGCGGGCCGGGCCGTCGCGCAGCCCTTCGACCGTGGTGCCGGCGAGGATCTCCACGCCGTCACCGGCCGGATCGACGGCGAGCAGCAGGTGCACACCGGCCGCGGCCACCACGAGCCGGTTCAGGGCCGGCCACCACGCGACGTCCCAGGGCGAGAGCACGGCCGGGACGGCGCCGGTGACCGTGCGCGCGTCCGCGAGCCCGGCGGGCAGATCGACCGTCGCGACGACCGCTCCGTCGGCCAGGCGCACTCCGCGCAGCACGTGGTTGGCGGTGTCCGCGACGACCACGTCGTACGGGGCGAGGCCGGGCGGGAGCAGGGCCAGTCCGTTCGGCTCGGCGAACCGGGCCGTCGCGGCCGGGCCGTCGGCGCGGCCGCGGGTACCGTCCCCAATGCGGCGCAGCAGTTCGGTGCCGTCCGCGGTGAGCTCCGCGAGCCCGTGGTGACCGGCGTCGGCCACCAGCACCGTGTCGCGGTCCCGTCCGGTTCGGGCCGCCGGCAGCAGGATCGCCTTCGCGGGGAAGCGCAGCGTGGTTTCGGGCGGTTCGGCGTCCGGCGCGGGCTCGGCGCCGCGGCGCAGGGTGCCGCGTGCCTCGTACTGGGGCAGCAGCCGCTCGATGGTGGCGGCGAGTGCGTCGGCCTGGCCCTCACCGGCGGCCTGCGCCACGACGTACCCCTCGGGATCGATCAGCACCAGGGTGGGCCAGGCCTTCACGGCGTACTGCTGCCAGAGCCGCAGCCCGGGATCGTTGATCACCGCGTGGTCGACGCCGTACCGCTCGATCGCGGCGGCGACGGCCCGGGGGTCGCGTTCGTGCGCGAACTTGGGCGAGTGCACGCCGATCACCGTCAATGCGTCGGCGAAGCGCTCCTCGACGGGGCGCAGCTCGTCCAGGACGTGCAGGCAGTTGGCGCAGCAGAACGTCCAGAAGTCCAGCAACACAAAACGCCCGCGCAAGGACGCGAGCGTTCGTGGGATTGCGGACTTGAACCAGGCGCCGTCAGCGGGCAGCTCCGGCGCTCGAACACGTGCTGGGTTCACGCATCCACTTTCCACCTTTCAGCGGGCCTTTTGGGCCTGATTTACGCCGCTGAAAGGTGGAAAGCCGGGGGGGGTTAGCGGCTGAAGTCGCGCGCGGCGGCGGCGATCAGTTCCTGGCGCATGGCCGGCGAGGCGGTGCGCAGGGCGCGCTCGAACTCACGGGCGTCGCGGCGGGCGCGGATGCGGCGGCTGAGCTTCGTCGTGGTGGACATCGTTGGCCTCCATCTGGGTTATCTGTTAAGCATTCTGTCGGCTACAACCGACGAATCCAAAGCAGAATGCCCGGACGTGGCTAACATCACGCGCGCTAGAGCAAGGCCAGCCCCGGGTCTGTTAGGACCGCGGCGACGTTCGACAGGAACTGCGAGCCCTGCTGACCGTCCACCAGCCGATGGTCGAACGACACCGCCAGCTGGGTGACCCAGCGCGGCTCGATCCGCTCGACGCCTCCGTCCGAGACCACCCACGGCATTCGCCGTACCGCGCCGAAGGCCACGATGCCCGCCTCACCCGGGTTCAGGATCGGCGTTCCGGTGTCGACGCCGAACACGCCCACGTTGGTGATCGTGATCGTCCCCCCGGTCAGGTCGGACGGGGGCGTCTTGCCGCTGCGCGCGGTCTCGGTCAGCGCGCCGATCGCGCCGGCGAGCTCGAGCAGCGACAGCCGGTCGGCGTCCTTGATGTTCGGCACGATCAGTCCGCGTTCGGTGGCGGCGGCGATGCCCAGGTTCACGTAGTGCTTCAGGACGATCTCGCCGGCCGGCTCGTCCCAGCTGGCGTTGATCTCCGGCGTCTTGCGCGCCGCGAGCAGCACGGCCTTGGCGACGAACAGCAGCGGCGAGACCTTGACGCCGCGGAACTCGCGCCGGGCGGCCACGCGCTCGCGCAGGTCCATCATCGCGGTGACGTCACAGGTCACGAACTCGGTCACGTGTGGCGCGGTGAAGGCCGAGGCCACCATCGCGGCCGCGGTGTGCTTGCGGACGCCCTTGATCGGGATCCGGGTTTCCCTCGTCGAGTGGGCACTTGGCTCGGCAGTGGGCACATATAGCTGCCCACTGGACGCGTAACTGCCCACTCGCGAGCCGGACGCGGCGGTGTGCACGTCCTCGCGGGAGATCGTCCCGTTCGGACCGGTGGGCTCGACGGCGCCCAGGTCCACGCCCAGGTCCTTGGCCAGCTTGCGCACCGGCGGCTTGGCCAGCACCCGGTGGGCGTGCCGCGCGGCGGCGGGGACGGACGCGGCCGGCGGCTCGATCTCGGTCTCCGGCTCGGGCAGCGGCGGGCGCTGCGCGGCGGACGGCGGCAGGTTGAACGAGGTGTTGACGCCCGCGGTGGCCGCCGGGGTGCTGCGCCGGCGCCGCCGCCCGCCACCACCCTCCTGCGGTCCGTACCCGACCAGCGTCATCTGCTTCTCTTCGGCGGGTGCCTCGGCGGGCGCTTCAGCAGCCGCGCCGGCCGACGTGTCAGCCTCGCCTTCGGACGCGCTCCCCGAACCGGCCACGTCGATCGAGATGATCGGGGTGCCGACCGGCACGGTCTCGCCCTCGGCCGCGTGCAGCGCGGTCACGACGCCGGCCCACGGCGACGGCAGCTCGACGGCCGCCTTCACCGTCTCCACCTCGGCGATGGTGTCGTTCACGTCCACGGTGTCGCCCACGGCGACCGTCCACTTGAGGATGTCGCCCTCGGTCAGACCCTCGCCGAGGTCGGGCAGCTTGAACTGGCGCACGTCAGCCATGGCTCAGAACTCCAGCGACTTGTCGACGGTGTCCAGGATGCGGTCCACGTTCGGCAACCACTCGTTCTCCAACCGGCTGGGCGGATACGGGGTGTCGAATGCGGTCACCCGCAGCACCGGCGCCTCGAGCGAGTAGAACGCCTGCTCCTGCACGCGCGCGGCGATCTCCGCACCCGCGCCGAAGCTGCCCGGCGCCTCGTGCACGACGACCAGCCGGCCCGTCCGCCGGACGGACTCCAGCACGGTCGGGATGTCCAGCGGCGAGACCGAGCGCAGGTCGATCACCTCCAGCTCGCGGCCCTCCTCGGCCGCGACCGACGCCGCCTCCAGGGCGGTCGTCAGCATCGAGCCGTAGGCGACGAGCGTGAGGTCGCTGCCCGGACGGACCACGCGCGCGCTGTAGAGCGGCGTCGGCTCGTCCGCGAGCTCCTGCTTCGCGGCGTGGTAGCGCCGCTTCGGCTCGAAGAAGATCACCGGGTCGTCGTCGGCGATCGCCTGCTGGATCATCCAGTACGCGTCGGACGGATCGGCGCAGGCCACCACCTTCAGGCCAGCGGTGTGCGCGAAGTACGCCTCCGGCGACTCGCTGTGGTGCTCGACGGCGCCGATGCCGCCGCCGTACGGGATGCGGATCGTGATCGGCATCTTCACCTGGCCGGCCGACCGGTTGTGCATCTTGGCGACCTGGCTGACGATCTGGTCGAAGCCGGGGAACACGAAGCCGTCGAACTGGATCTCGCATACCGGCCGGTAGCCGCGGATCGCCAGGCCCACCGCCGTGCCGATGATCCCGGACTCGGCCAGCGGGGTGTCGATCACCCGGTCCTCGCCGAAGTCCTTCTGCAGGCCGTCGGTCACGCGGAACACGCCGCCGAGCTTGCCGATGTCCTCGCCCATCAGCAGGACCTTCGGGTCGGCCTCCATCGCCTTGCGCAGGCCCTCGTTCAGCGCCTTCGCCATGCTCAATGCAGTCATCCTCGGACCTCCTTGCCGCCCTGAAGGGCGGGTCGTCGGTCCGAACGCGACTCCGTCGCGAAGATGACGCCCGTCCGCGCGGTGGGGGTGCCCCCACTTGTGGGGGAGCTCATCGCGTGCCCGGTCACTTCGCGTCACTCATTTCCAGCGAGGACAGGAAGTCCGCGAACTCCTCGCGCTGCTCGCGCAACTCGTCCGGCATCGTGACGTGGACGTTGTCGAACACGTCGGCGGCGCCGGGGTCGGGCAGCACGCGGCTGGCGCTGCGGATGTGCTCGGCCAGCTTGCGGGACTCGTCCTCGACGGACGCGAAGAAGTCCGGCGAGATCGCGGCCTCGCGCGCCAGGTAAGCACGCACCCGCTCGATCGGGTCCTTCAGCTTCCAGGTCTCGGCCTCGCTGGCCAGCCGATAGCGGCGCGGGTCGTCGTTGGTGGTGTGCGGGTTCATCCGGTAGGTGAACGCCTCGATCAGCGTGGGGCCCTGCGCGCTGCGGGCGTCGTCCAACGCCTTGCGGGTCACCGCCAGGCAGGCGAGTACGTCGTTACCGTCCACCCGCACGCCGGGGAAGCCGAAGCCGGACGCGCGCTGGTACAGCGGCACGCGGCTCTGCGTGGTGACCGGCTCGCTGATCGCCCACTGGTTGTTCTGACAGAAAAAGACGACCGGCAGGTTGCCGGCCGCGGAGAAGACGAACGACTCGTTGACGTCGCCCTGGCTGGACGCTCCGTCGCCGAAGAACACGAGCACCGCCGTGTCGCGGTCCGGGTCACCGGTGCCGACGGCGCCGTCGCGGACGACACCCATCGCGTAGCCGGTCGCGTGCAGCGTCTGCGCGCCGATCACGATCGTGTAGTTGTTGAAGTTGTGCTCGTACGGGCTGAACCCGCCGAGGTTCGTGCCACGGAACAGCCCGAGCAACGTCAGCGGGTCGACGTCCCGGCACCAGGCGACGCCGTGCTCGCGGTAGCTGGGGAACGCCATGTCGTGCGGACGCAGCGCGCGGCCGGCGCCGATCTGCGCGCCCTCCTGGCCGAGCAGCGACGCCCACAGGCCGAGCTCGCCCTGGCGCTGCAAGGCGATCGCCTCGGTGTCGATGCGGCGCACCAGCACCAGATCGCGATAGAGCGCGGCGATCTCGTCATCGGTGATCGCGAGGGGATAGTCCGGGTGCTCGACCCGCTGACCCTCCGGGGTCAAGAGCTGGATCATGTCCGGCTCGGGGTGCACAGCGTGTACGTGCTCGGTCATATCGCAGACCACTCCTCGCATCCGTGCGCCGCCGGGGTCTCCGGACGGTGCCGTCACTGGGCTGGGCAACTGCGTTGGTACAGGGGTGGCGTACCTCGTCAGTTATCCAGGGGTTCCTACCATATCCGTGACGGCGCTCACTGGCGCGCCCGTCTCATCCGCGCCGAGTGGCACTTCCCGACCACCCCAAAGGACGGGGTGGGTCGAGAAGCGCCAGCCGCAAGCTCCTTCGTCGCGCGGGGCGCGGCTCTTCGCGCGAGCCCTCATCGCGTGGGTGGTCACCGCTTCGACGCCTGACGGCGTCAGAAAGCGGTTCCGCTAGGAGACGGTTGGCGGGGTTTCGTCCGAGTTCGGTGGCGGCGGTGGGGGAGCGGGCGGCGACGGGACGGGCTCCGGGGTAGGCGGTGGCGGCGCGGGCGGCGCCGTGGCGGCCGGGTCAGCCGGACCGGTCGTCGTCGGGCCAGTGGTAGTCGGGCCGGCGGTGTCCGTCGGAGTGCCCGCGGCGTTCTTCTCCTGCAGGCCCTCGCGGAACCCGATCGCCGACTCCTTCAGTTGCTCGCCCACCCGTTCGGCCTGCACGCGGGCCTTCTCGGCGTACGGCTTGGCCTTCTCCATGGCGCTCTCGGCCATCGGCCGCGCCTTCTTGGAAAGGTCCTCGGCCAGCGGCTTGGCCTTCTTCGACAGCTCTTCAGCCTTCTCGCGGGCGCGATCCAGGAAACCCATGATCAGCTCCTCTCCGCAGTAGGGGCGGTGTTCTTCCTTCCTACTCGCCCAACGGACGATCCGCCTCCACCAGTTCCGCGGGCAACGGCTCGTCGTGCAACACGACCAGCCGCGACACCGCGCGGGTCAGTACGACGTACAGCCGCCGCAGCCCGGAGGCGCGATCCGGCTCGGCGGCGACGACCTGCGCGGGCTCGAGCAGCAGCACGGAGTCGTACTCCAGGCCCTTGGCGTCCGACACCGGCACGACCGTGACGCGGGCGTCGAGATCGGACGCCAGCGGCTGCGCGTCGATGCCGGCGGCGTGCAGTGCGCCGAGGACGGCGCCGGCCCGCGCGTCGGGAACGATCACGCCGACCGAGCCCTCCACGGCCAGGCAACCGCTCACCTCGGCCGCGAGCGCCTGCGTCGGCGCGTACCGCAGCGCCCCGTCGCCGGCACGGATGGACGTGGCGGGCGGGACGTCGCGGGCGATGTGCGGCAGCAGCCGGTTCGCCACGTCCAGCACCTCGCCGGGCACGCGGTACCCCGCGGTCAGCGGACGGATCGTGGCGCCGTCGTGACCCAGGTGACGCAGCGTGAGCGTCCAGTCGCCGGGCGCCCACGGTGTCGTCGCCTGGGCCAGGTCGCCAAGCACGGTGACCGATCCGAGCGGGCAGCGGCGCGCGATGGCCCGGCACTGCATCGGGGACAGGTCCTGCGCCTCGTCCACCACGGCGTGGACGTACCCGCTGCCCGTCTCGAGCAGGCCGGTGAGTTCGTCGAGCAGCACCGCGTCGGCCGCCGTCCACTTCGTCGCGCGCAGCGACCGTGCCGCCGGCCGGTACAGCAGCGACCGCTCGGCGTCGGTCAGCTCGCGGGCCGAGCAGCGGGCGAGGAACTCCGGCTCGGCATAGAGGCGGGCGAGCAGCGCGGGCGCCGTGAGCGCGGGCCAGACCGTGTCGACGAACTCGCGCACCGCCGCCGAACGCGCCACCTTCGCGGTCTCGGCATCGGTCGGCGCGCCGCCGGCGTCCTCGCGCTGGCGCCGGACGTCCTCGGCCACCTGCATCCGGATCCGCTCGCGGGCGTCCGTCCACCGCAGCCCCTCCGCGAGCGCGCGGCGGGCATCGTCGACGTAGCGGCGCAGGTGGTGTGCGCCTACGCGGTACCGCTTCGTGCCGACGATGGCGAGGACGTCCGCGGTCGGCTTCGCGATGTGGCTGAGCACTGCGCGGCGCAGCACGTCGGCCATCCGCGCGTCGCCCTTGAGCGTGGCCAGCTCGGCCGGCTCGTCGTTCACCGCGTCCGTGCCGACGAGCTCGTCCACGGTGGTCTGTTCGATGCCGCCCTCGCCGAGGCTGGGCAGCACCTGCGCGATGTAGTGCAGGAACGCCTTGTTGGGCCCGACGACGAGAACGCCCGAACGCCGCAGCCGCTCCGGGTAGGTGTAGAGCAGGTACGCCGCGCGGTGCAGGCCGACCGCGGTCTTGCCCGTGCCCGGCGCCCCTTGGATGCACAGCGACGTGTCCAGGTCGGCGCGCACCAGCTCGTCCTGGTCGGGTTGGATGGTGGCGACGATGTCGCGCATCGGGCCCACGCGCGGCCGCTCGATCTCCTCGCGCAGCAGGTCGGACGCCAGGCCCAGCTGCTCGCCGCGGTCGAGGTGCTCGTCCTCGTACGAAGTCAGCGCGCCGGCATGGAAGCCGAAGCGGCGGCGCGTCCGCACGCCCTGCCGATCGGCCGGGGTCGCGCGGTAGAACGGACGCGCGAGGGGCGCGCGCCAGTCGATCACGACCGGGTCGCCGGCCTCATCTCGGACGTGGCGGCGGCCGACGTGCAACACCTCACCGGACGGATGGGCGGGATCAGGGTCGCGGTCGGTGCGGCCGAAGAACGGCGGCGCGTCCGGGTCGGCCCGCAACGACGCCAGCCGCTGCGCGCGGAGCTTGCCCAGAGCCTGGCTGGCGAGCTCGTCCACGCCGTAATCGGCGATCCGCTCGGCCTCGGCCTGCATGACGGTCAGGCACTGCCGCGCCAGCTCGAGATGTTCACGTTCGGCGCTCAGTACCGGATCGTCAGTCACGGTTGGTTGACGCTACGCGCTGCAGCAACCGAATAACCCGGTGGTGGAAGGGACTCCGGGCCCGCGGGACGGAGGGGGATCGGTCCGCGCGCGTGGATGGGCCTGGCCGCCGCCTGAGGAACGAAGGAGGCTGGTTGCGCGCGGACTGAGCCCCCGGAGTCCCGCCCAGGCCAAGCGCGGCGTGGCAGGGTGATTCCGTGCCCAGCGACGAGATCAGGTGCCGGTCGTCCCGCGAGATCTACGCGAACGCGTGGCTGCGGCTGCGCGAGGACGAGGTCGAGTTCCCGGACGGATCAGCCGGCCGGTACTCGGTCGTCGAGAAGCAGGACTTCGTGGTCGTCCTCCCGTACGCCGACGGCGGGTTCTGGCTGGTGCAGCAGTATCGGTACCCGGTCGGCAGCCGCGAATGGGAGTTCCCGCAGGGCGGCTGGGCGGCCGGCTCGTCCGGCACGCAGCGCGAGCTGGCCGAACGCGAGCTGGCCGAGGAGACCGGGCTGCGCGCCGACGAGTTCACCCACCTCGGCCGGCTGTTCGCCGCCTACGGCTACAGCAACCAGTCGTTCGACGCGTTCCTCGCGACCGGGCTGACCGAGGGGACGCCGGATCGCGAGCACACCGAGCAGGACATGGTGCACCGCTGGTTCGCCGCCGACGAGGTGCGCGCGATGATCGGACGCGGCGAGTTCGCCGACGCGCACAGCGTCGCGGCCCTAGCACTGTTCGAACTGCGCACATGAAAACCCCCTCAGCCACATGGGAGTGTGGCTGAGGGGGTATCGATCTTGGATCAGGCGTTCAGACGCAGCTTCAGCGAGGCGAGTTCGTCCTGCATCGAGGTCGGCAGCTGGGCGCCGATCTTCTCGAACCACTCCTCGATGAGCGGGATCTCCTTCTTCCAGTCCTCGACGTTGACCGCGAGCGCTGCCTCGAGCTCCTCGGTGGTCATGTCCAGGCCCTCGACGTCCAGCGCGTCCGGCGTCGGGACGCGGCCGATCGGGGTGTCCGTCGCGGCGGCGGTGCCCTCGATGCGCTCGAGCGCCCACTTGATCACGCGGATGTTCTCGCCGAAGCCCGGCCAGAGGAACTTGCCGTCCTCGTCGCGGCGGAACCAGTTCACGTAGAAGATCTTCGGCAGCTTCGCGGCGTCCGCGTGCTTGCCGACCTCGATCCAGTGCGCGAAGTAGTCGCCGGCGTTGTAGCCGATGAACGGCAGCATCGCCATCGGGTCGCGGCGCACGACGCCGACCTGCCCGGTCGCGGCGGCGGTCGTCTCGGACGACAGGGTGGCGCCCATGAACACGCCGTGCTGCCAGTCGCGGGCCTCGGTCACCAGCGGAACGGTGTCGCGGCGGCGGCCACCGAAGAAGATCGCGTCCAGCGGCACGCCCTTCGGGTCGTCCCACTCCGGCGCGCGGGTCTCGCACTGCTCGATCGGCGTGCAGTAGCGCGAGTTCGGGTGGCTGGACGGCTCGTCCGAGTCCGGCGTCCAGTCCTGCTTCTTCCAGGACGTGAGGTGCGCGGGCGGCTCGCCCATGCCCTCCCACCAGATGTCGCCGTCGTCGGTCAGCGCGACGTTCGTGAAGATCGAGTTGCCCTTCGCGATCGTCTTCATCGCGTTCGGGTTGGTGCGGTAGTCGGTGCCGGGCGCGACGCCGAAGAATCCGTTCTCCGGATTGACCGCGTAGAACCGGCCGTCCTCGCCGATCCGGATCCAGGCGATGTCGTCGCCGAGCGTCTCCAGCTTCCAGCCGGGCAGCGTGGGCTCGAGCATGGCCAGGTTCGTCTTGCCGCACGCGGACGGGAAGCCGGCGCCGATGTAGTGCACCTTGCCCTCGGGCGAGGTCAGCTTGGCGATGAGCATGTGTTCGGCCAGCCAGCCCTCGTCGCGCGCCTTCACCGACGCGATGCGCAGCGAGTAGCACTTCTTGCCGAGCAGCGCGTTGCCGCCGTAGCCGGACCCGTACGACCAGATCGCGCGCTCCTCGGGGAACTGCACGATGTACTTGGTCTCGTTGCACGGCCACGGGACGTCGGCCTGGCCCGGCTCGAGCGGCGCGCCGACGGAGTGCAGGCCGGGCACGAACGGCTGCTCGACGCCGTCCTTCGTGAACAGCGCGAGCGCCTTGCTGCCGCAGCGGCTCATGATGTGCATGGACGCGACGACGTACGGCGAGTCGGTGATCTCGACGCCCAGCATCGGCTCGTCGGCCGTCAGCGGACCCATGCAGTACGGCAGGACGTACATGGTGCGGCCCTTCATCGAGCCGCGGAAGCGCTCGACGAGGATCGCCTTCATGTCGTTGGGGTCCATCCAGTTGTTGGTGGGCCCGGCGTCCTTCGGGTCGACGCTGCAGATGAACGTCCGGCCCTCGACGCGCGCAACGTCGGCCGGGTCGGAGGCGCACCAGAACGAGTTCGGCTTCTTGTCCGGGTTGAGCCGGCGGAAGGTGCCGTTCTCGACCAGCAGGTCGGTGATCCTGGTCCACTCCTCGGCGGAGCCGTCCACCCATTCGATGCGGTCCGGCTGGGTGAGTTCGGCCGATTCACGGACGAACGCGAGCAGCTTGGAGTGCGTGGTGGGAGCGTCGTCGAGACCCGGGATCGTGCTTGCCGTCATGCGTAATCTCCTCGCAGTCAACGCCGACTGCGCGACGGCCAGGTCAGGGGTGTTTCCGGGAATGCAGCCGCCGCGGTCGCAACGTGGAATGGCTCGGAACTTACCCGCTGGAAGCGTTGTCGGGACCGGTGAGAGGCTGCGGGCATTCTCACAACGCACCCGCCGTTTCACGGGAGCTTCATGCTGGCGACAGGCACGCAACGGCGGCGTTACGCGGGTATAGACGCTGCATGTCGCTCGATCGTTGGTTCCTGACGGTGGACGAGCGCGCGAACCCGCACACGGTCCTCGATCGCCGCCATCCCGGTCAGGCGTGGACGGTGGGCAACGAGGTGCGCGCGCTCGTCCACGGCGCGAGCTACTTCGCCGAGCTGCTGCGCTGTGTGCGCGAGCTGCGCGCGGGCGACACGCTGATGTTCACGGACTGGCGCGGCGACCCGGACGAGTTGCTGGACGGGCCGGGCACCGAGATCTCGCGCGTGCTCTGCGAGGCCGCGCAACGCAACGTGATGGTGAAGGGCCTGATCTGGCGCTCGCACCTGGACCGGTTCTCCTTCAGCGAGGAGCAGAACCGCCACCTCGGCGAAGACATCAACGACGCCGGTGGGGAGTGCGTGCGCGACATGCGGGTGCGCACCGGCGGCTCGCACCACCAGAAGTTCGTCGTGCTGCGCTACCGGGATCGTCCGGAACTCGACGTCGCGTTCGCCGGCGGGATCGACCTGTGCCACAGCCGCAACGACGACGCGACACACGCCGGCGACCGGCAGCGGCAGCCGATGGCCGCCGTGTACGGCGACCGGCCGCCGTGGCACGACGCGCAGCTGATGATCCGCGGCCCCGCGGTCGGCGATCTCGAGGCCTCGTTCCGCGAGCGGTGGTGCGATCCGGCCGCGGTCACCCGTAACCCGCTCAACCGGATGATGGACGCGGTCCGCCGGGGTGACGACGACGAGCCCGATCGGCTGCCGGAACAGCCACCGGACCCGGACTCGTGCGGCGAGCAGGCCGTCCAGGTGCTGCGCACGTATCCGTACCGCCGTCTCGGCTACCCGTTCGCGCCGGACGGGGAGCGCAGCGTCGCGCGCGCGTACCGCAAGGTGCTCGCCAACGCCAAGAGCCTGGTCTACGTCGAGGACCAGTACTTCTGGGGCGACGACGTGGCGCAATGCTTCGCCGACGCGCTGGCGGCCGAACCGGAGCTGCACCTGATCGTCGTGATCCCGCGCTTCCCCGACCAGGACGGGCGGTTCTCGCTGCCGCCGAACCTGGTCGGCCGCGAGCGGGCGCTGCGCGCGGTCACCGCGGCCGGCGGCGATCGGGTCGCGGTGTACGGCGTGGAGAACCATGCGGGCACGCCGGTGTACGTCCACGCCAAGGTGTGCGTGGTGGACGACGTGTGGGCGTCGGTCGGCTCGGACAACGTGAACCGCCGCTCGTGGACGCACGACTCGGAGCTGTCCTGCGCGGTGCTGGACGAGGCACGCGACGAGCGGTCACCGCAGGTGCTGGACCGGTTCGGCGACGGAGCCCGCCGCTTCGCCCGCGAGCTCCGGCTCACGCTCGCACGCGAACACCTCGATCGCGCGGACGGCGACGACGCCGACCTGCTCGATCCGCGCTCGGCGTTCGCAGCGTTCGCCGAGAGCGGCCGCCGGCTGGACGCGTGGCACGACGGCGGACGGCGCGGGGAGCGTCCGCCCGGCCGGCTGCGGCCGTACCGCCTGGACCCGCTGCCGTGGCACACCCGCGCGTGGAGCGAGGTGCTCTACCGGACCGTCTACGACCCGGACGGCAGGCCGAGGCAGATGCGCCGCCGCAACGAGTACTGACTTCGGCTACGACGCCTGGCTGACCGTCGACATGTTGAAGTCGGGAACGCGCAGCGTGGGCATCGCGGTGCGGGTGAAGTAGTCGCCCCACTCGCGCGACAGGGTGAGCTCGGTGCGGCCGACCTCGGTGACGCGACCGAGCAGCCCGATCGGCGACTCGTTGAAGCGGAAGTTGTTCACCGCTCCGGCGACCTCGCCGTCCTCAATCAGGTAGACGCCGTCGCGGGTCAGCCCGGTCAGCAGCAGCGTCTGCGGGTCGACCTCGCGGATGTACCAGAGGCAGGTCAGCAACAGACCGCGCTCGGTGTCGGCGATCATCTCCTGCTGGGAGAAGCCGCCGCCCTCGCCGGACAGGATCAGGTTGCCGATCCCCGGACGCGGCTCGGCGCCGCTGCGCTTCGCCCAGGCCCGGGTGCGGATCAGGTCGGTGAGCCGCCCGTCGCGGATCCAGTCGGTGGCCGACGTGGCAAGCCCATTGTCGAAGACGGACTGCAGGCCGCCGCCGGACTCCGTGGCGATCTCGAACGGCGCGCACTCCAGGCCGGGGTAGGTCGGGTCGGAGTAGAGCCGCAGCGGCAGTGCGGACAGCTCGTCGCCGATCCGGCTCTGACCGGACGGGCCGGCGAACACGTTGCGGCCCTCCTCGGCGTCGCGCGCGGACGCCGTCCAGTAGGCGTAGATCATCAGGTCCGCGACCGTGCTCGGCGGCATGATCGTCTCGTAGCGTCCCGCCGGCAGGTCGAGGCGCGTCTCGGCCCAGCGCAGCCGCTGCTCGACCTCGGCGGCGAGCGCGGCCGCGTCCACGTCGGCGAAGTCGTTGGTGTGCACGCTCGCGTACGCCGACCGGGCGAAGTCGCTGCTCTTGCCGTTGAGCTGCACCATGCCGTCGGGCTGGTCGAAGCGGCGGCGCAAGCCGGTCGACGTCGCGACGAACGTGGACGTCACCGCGTGCTCGGCGTACCCGAAGAGCAGCTGGTCCGCCTTGCGCCAGCGGTCGAACTCGGCGCCGAGGGCCGGCGCGAACGCGCGGAACACCTCGACGTCCGTGCGTGCCGGGTCGGCCGCCCAGTCGTCGTTGTGCGCGTAGTTCTCCACCAAGGGCGCGGCGTCCTCCGCGGGCCCGGCGTCGCGGCCGGCCTGCTCGGACGCGCGGACCAGCGCGTCCAGCTCGTCCTCGGTGGAGACGGCGCGGGTGACGACACCGGCGCTCGTGCCGTCCGGTCCGTCGAACGTCGAGACGACTGTGAACGAGCGCGAGCTCATCTGCCCGTTGGTGGTCAGGCTGTTGCCCGCCCAGCGCAGGTTGGTCTGGGTGTTCTCGCTGGCGACAACGACACAGCCGTCCGCGGTGGACGCGGCCAGCGCGCGCTCGACGAGCTCCTGGATCTGAGTCACTGCGCGCCGCCCTCGGTCTTGGTGTTGAGCACGTTCACGCCGCGGAACAGCGCGGACGGGCAGCCGTGCGAGACGGCTGCGACCTGCCCGGGCTGACCCTTGCCGCAGTTGAACGCGCCGCCCAGCACGTACGTCTGCGGCCCGCCGACCGCCTCCATCGAGCCCCAGAAGTCCGTGGTCGTCGCCTGGTACGCGACGTCGCGGACCTGCCCGACCAGCTTGCCGTTCTCGATGCGGTGGAACTGCTGCCCGGTGAACTGGAAGTTGAACCGCTGCATGTCGATCGACCACGAACGGTCACCGACGACGTAGATCCCGCGCTCGACGCGGCTGATCAACTCCTCGGTCGACGGGCCACCCGGATCGGGTTGCAGCGACACGTTCGCCATGCGCTGCAAGGGGATGTGACCCGGCGAGTCGGCAAGGGCGCACCCGTTCGACCGGGTGGTGCCGAGTGCCGAGCCGTGTGCGTGCGCCATCTGCCGGTTCAGCTGGTAACCGACCAGCACGCCGTCCTTGATCAGGTCGAACTGCTGGGCCGCGACGCCCTCGTCGTCGTAGCCGATGGTGGCCAGCCCGTGCTCGACGGTGCGGTCACCGGTCACGTTCATGACCGGGCTGCCGTACTGCAGGCTCCCGAGCCGGTCGAGTGTGGCGAACGACGTCCCCGCGTACGCCGCCTCGTAGCCGAGCGCGCGGTCGAGCTCGGTCGCGTGGCCGATGGACTCGTGGATGGTCAGCCACAGGTTGGTCGGGTCGATCACCAGGTCGTAGCGGCCGGCCTCGACGCTGGGCGCCTTCACGTGCTCGAGCAGCAGGCCGGGCAGCTCGGCGAGCTCGGCGTCGAAGTCCCAGCCGGTCCCGACCAGGTACTCCCAGCCGCGTCCCGCGGGCAGCGCGAGCGAGCGCATCGAGGAGAACGCCCCGGCCGCGCGGTCGACGTTCACCGCGGTGAACGTGGGGTGGACGCGGACCCGTTGCTGCGTGGTCATCGTGCCGGCGGTGTCGGCGTAGAACTTGTTCTCCAGCACCTGCATCAGGCTGGCGTCGACGTGATCAACGCCGTCCGCAGCGAGCAGCCGCTCGGACAGCTCGGTGAGCCGTCCGATCCGCTCGGCCTCGGGAACGTCGAACGGGTTGATCTCGTAGGAGGAGATCCAGGTGACGTCGGCGTGCACGGGCTCGGGCGCGAGCACGACCGGATCGCTGCTGAGCACGCGGCTCACCTTGGCGGTGGCGACCGCCTGCTCGGCGAGCGCGCGCGCCGCGTCCGCCGTCCGCGCGATGCCGCTGGCGAAGCCCCAGGCGCCGTCGTGGACGACGCGGACGGCGAGGCCGATGTCTTCCGAGTCGGTGCTGGACTCCAGCTGCGCGTCGCGCAGGTTCAGGTTCGCGACCCGGATGCGTTCGAGGCGGAAGTCGGCGTGCTCGGCGCCGAGCTCGGTCGCCCGGTCGAGCGCCACCCCGGCGAGTTCGCGGGCCGGATAGGAGAGGAACGCGGCGTCGATCTCGGGCATGGTCAGCAACCTACCTGCCGGCCCGGACGGCGCGGTGGTGCCTTCGCGGTTTCTGCGCCGGATGCCAGCTGCGTTCTGGGACACTGGTGCCCATGGGACGGCACTCGGCACCGGAGACCGACGAGGAGGGTTTCGAGTCGGCCACGCAGCGCCTGCCGTCCCCGCCACCCACCGCCTGGACGCGTCCGCTCCCGCCGGCGCCGCCGCCGTCCGTTCCGCCGGCGCAGCCGAGTCCGCCGGCGCAGCCGAGCGTGTCGGCGCAGCCGGTGTCGTCCGAGGCGGCCACGGCCGTCACGGCTCCGGTCGTGCCCGGAGCGGCCGAGCCCGCGCCACCCGCACCGGCACCGGCGCCTGCGGCGGGCACCCGCGGCGACCTGCAACTGCTGCGCTCGGACACCCGGCTGCTGCTGTGGTGCGTCGGCGCCGTTGTCGTGCTGTTCCTGGTCTACACGTCGGTGCTGATCGTGCTCGGGCGCACCGACGTCTACCTGATCTGGCTGTGGGTGCCGACCGTCCTGTCCGGCATCACCATCGGCGGGTTGCTGGACCGGGCGCATCGCGCGGTCTCCTCCCCGGACCGGTCGGCGCCCTGACCGTCCGCGCCGAGCTGGTCGCCCGGCTGCGCGCGGCGGGCTGTGTCTTCGCCGAGGACGAGGCCCAGCTGCTGACCACGGCAGCGAGGTCCGCGGACGAACTGCAAGCGCTCGCCGCGCGCCGGATCGCCGGCGAGCCGCTGGAGTACCTGCTCGGCTGGGTGGAGTTCGCCGGGCTGCGGCTGGCCGTCGAGCCGGGCGTGTTCGTGCCGCGGCAGCGGACCCGGCTGCTCGCCGCCGAGGCGCTGCGGGTGCTGCCGGCGGGCGGCGTCGTCGTCGAGCTGTGCTGCGGCGTGGGCGCGGTCGGCGCGGCGCTGCTCGCGGCCCGGCCGGACATCGAGCTGCACGCAGCCGACATCGCGCCGGTGGCCGTCCGGTGCGCGCGCCGCAACCTGGGCTCGCGGGCGAGCGTCCACGCGGGAGATCTGTACGGAGCCCTGCCGGCTTCGTTGCGCGGGCGCGTGGACCTGCTCGTCGCGAACGCGCCGTACGTGCCGAGCGAGGCGATCGCGCTGATGCCGCCGGAGGCGCGGCTGCACGAGCCACGGGTGGCGCTCGACGGCGGGCCGGACGGCCTGGACGTCCACCGCCGGATCGCGGCGGACGCGCCGGGGTGGCTCGTCCCGGGCGTGGGTCACCTGATCATCGAGACCAGTCGAGTGCAGGGGCCGCGGACGGCGGAGCTGGCTTCGCGGGCGGGACTGCGCGCGCGGATCGTCCGGGACGAGGACCTGGATGCGACGGCGGTCGTCGCCGTCCTCCCGTGAGCAAGAGTCGGAAGTGGCCGCCCCGGCAGCTACAAGCGGCTGTTGATCAGCGGGTCAGGCGGCGGGCAGGTCGACCAGCTCGGCCAGCCGGGCGCGGTGCCGGCCGGCGGTGCCGAGCGCGATCGAGTCCGCCTTCGCGCGCTTGAGGTACAGGTGCGCCGGGTGCTCCCAGGTGAACCCGATGCCGCCGTGCAGCTGGACGCACTCCTCGGCGGCCTTCACCGCGACCGGCGAGCAGTAGGCCTGCGCCAGCGCGGCAGCCACCGCGAGGTCCGCGTCGTCGTCGGCAAGGCACGACGCCGCGTAGCGCGCCACGGCCCGTGCCTGCGCGATCGCCGCCCAGAGGTCCGCGCAGCGGTGCTTGAGCGCCTGGAACGAGCCGATCGGCCGGCCGAACTGGTAGCGGACCTTCAGGTAGTCGACGGTCAGGTCCAGGCAGCGCTGCGCGAGGCCGACCTGCTCGGACGCGAGCACGACCGCGCCGGCGAGCAGGGCCGCGTCCAGCGCCGCGACGGCGGCCTCGCCGGACACGAGGACGGTCGCCGCCGCGCCGTCGAGCCGGACGTCGGCCAGCGGGCGGGTCAGGTCCAGCGAGGTCACCGGCGTGACGGTCGCGGCTTCGCAGGTCACGATCACCGGGCCGTCGGGTCCGACCGCGGGGACCAGGAGCACGTCGGCGCCGGCCGCGTCCGCGATCCCGCGTACCTCGCCCGAGACGGCCTGGCCGTCGAAGCGGACGGACTTCGGGAAGCCGGTACCCGGCGCCGTCGCGAAGTCGACCACGAGTGCCGCGGTGGTCGTCCCGGCGGCCAGGCCTGCCAGCAGGCTGCCGTCCTCGGCGTGCAACGCGGCGGCCGTGGCCAGCACCGCGCTGCCGAGGAACGGGGTGCCCGCAACGGACCGTCCGAGCTCCTCGGCGACGACCGCCACCTCGCGCCACGACGCCCCGTGCCCGCCCGACGCCTCCGGGACGGCGAGCCCGGCGACGCCGAGGTCGCGCGCGAGCGCCGGCCACAGCGCCGGGTCGTACGGCTCGGCGGACTCGGCGCGGGCCAGCACGTCCGGCCACGGAGCTCGGGCGGCGAGCAGGTCCCGCACGCTCGCGCGCAGCTGGTCGTCGACGTCGCTGTAGAGCAGGTTCACTGTTGGCCTCCCAGCAGGCGAATCGTCGGCATGTCACCCTGCTGCGGGGCCAAGACCGTCATTTCGGGAGGTCCTTCCACGGGACGTCCTTGTCGACGCGCGGCTCGCCCGGCAGGCCCAGGACACGCTCGGCGATGATGTTGCGCAGGATCTCGGACGTGCCGCCCTCGATCGAGTTGCCCTTCGCGCGCAGGTACCGGTAGCCAGCCGCGCGGCCCAGGAAGTCGACGACCTCGGGACGCTCGCTGGCCCAGGTGTCGGTGGACCAGCCGTCGTAGCGCATCCCGTCGGCACCGAGCAGCTCCAGTTCGAAGCCGGAGACCTCCTGGTTCAGCCGCGCGTACGAGAGCTTGGCGGCCGAGCCCTCCGGTCCGGGCGCGCCGGCGGCGAGTTGCTGCCGCAGCCGCAGCCCGGTCAGCCGCAGCGCCTCCGCCTCGACCCACAGCCGCAGCAGCTCGTCGTGCGCGGCGGGCGTGCGCAGCTCCGGCCGCGTCCGCCACGCCTCGGCGACCGCGGCGATGGTCCCGGACTCGCGCGGCGCCGCGCCGCCACCGATCGCGACCCGCTCGTTCATCAGCGTGGTCTGCGCGACCCGCCAGCCGTTGCCGACGTCGCCGAGCCGGTGCGCGTCCGGGATGCGCACGTCCGTCAGGAACACCTCGTTGAACTCGGCCTCGCCGGTGATCTGCCGCAGCGGCCGAACCTCGACGCCCGGCGCGGTCATGTCGCAGACGAAGTACGTCATGCCGGCGTGCTTCGGGACGGACGGATCCGTGCGCGTCACCAGGATCGCCCAGCGCGCCTCGTGCGCCATGGACGTCCACACCTTCTGCCCGTTCACGATCCATCCCCCGGCGGCTACGCCACCACTGCCGGGGGGACCCCCATTGTCGCCGTCAGCGACCGCACGGGTGCCGAGCGCGGCGAGGTCGGAGCCGGCGCCGGGTTCGCTGAACAGCTGGCACCAGACCTCCTCGCCGGTCCACAGCGGACGCAGCCAGCGCTGCCGCTGCTCGTCCGTGCCGTGCGCGAGGATCGTGGGCGCGGCCATCCCGAGGCCGATGCCGATGCGGCGCGGGTTGTTGTCCGGCGCGCCGGCCGCGGCCAGGGCCGCGTCCACCACCGTCTGCAGTTCACGCGGCGCGCCGAGGCCGCCGAGTCCGACCGGGTAGTGCACCCAGGCAAGACCCGCGTCGAAGCGCGCCCGCAGGAACGTCAGCCGGTCCTCGAGTGCGGATGCCCCCGCCAGTGCGGCCGTAGCCGGCGGGGGAGGACCGTTCGCGGCGAGGAACTCGGCGACGCGGGCGCGGATGTCGTCCGGTGTGGGGGGCACGGTCGAACTCCTTCACTTGCCTGCGCGTGAGGGCTACCGTACCGACTAGTCGGTCGGTTCCGCGAGAGGGTGAAGGCTGTTGATCAAGAGCACCATGCAGGACGACTTCCCGCTGACCATTGCGATGTTGCTCGAACACGGCCGCCGCGTCTACGGCCGCAGCGAGGTGGTCACCTGGGAGGGCGACCACGCGCGGCGGGCGACGTACGCGCAGGTCGCCGACAACGCCGAGCGCCTCGCGGCCGCGCTGACCAAGCTGGGCATCGGGCCGGGCGACCGGGTCGGGACGCTGTGCTGGAACAACCAGGAGCACCTGGAGGCGTACTACGCCGTCCCGTGCATGGGCGCGGTACTGCACACGCTCAACATCCGGCTGCCCGGCGCGCAGCTCGCGCACATCATCAACCACGCCGAGGACAAGATCGTTCTCGTGGACGCGACGCTGCTGCCGGTGCTCGCGCCGATCGCCGACCAGCTGACCTCCGTCGAGGCGTTCGTCGTGATCGGGTTCGGTGACGCGAGCGTGCTGGGCGACCGTCCCGTCCACCGCTACGCCGACCTGCTCGCGGCCGAGCAGCCCGGGTTCGCCTGGCCGCGGCTGGACGAACGCGCGCCGGCGTCGATGTGTTACACGTCCGGCACTACTGGTGACCCGAAGGGCGTCGTCTACTCGCACCGGTCGACCGTGCTGCACGCGATGGCGACCAACGCCTCGTCCGT
>Ga0164242_10002391_pt1 | contig 21711 bp, 23 predicted proteins | sample OricomgcompostMG_FD_108783 | JGI IMG/M metagenome (GOLD analysis project Ga0164242, IMG submission 108783) | Miracle-Growth compost microbial communities from Emeryville, California, USA - Original compost - Miracle growth compost (MG) ... | reverse complement strand
GAACAGCCAGACCATGGTCACGCCGTGCAGCGTGAAGAGCCGGTTGTAGGTGACCACCTCGAAGATCGTCTTGTCGGGGGTGAGCAGCTCGAGGCGCAGCAGGATGGCGAAGGTGCCGCCCAGCGCGAGGAAGAAGCTCACCGAGGCCAGGTAGAGAATGGCGATGCGCTTGTGGTCGTGGGTGAAGAACCACGACTTCCAGCCGCGCTTGGCGAAGAGGTAGCTCGGCAGCGAAGAGCCGGTGGGGTCACTTGAGCTCATAGACCGGCCTCTCTGAGGGCTGCGCCTGGAGCGGCGGGGCGCGCAGCGTCTTGATGTACTCGAGGATCGCCGCGATCTCCGGCGGGGTGATCCGTCCCTGGAAGCTCGGCATCACCGGCTCGAAGCCGTCGACGATCTTGGCCGCGGGGGCCATCATCGACTCGGTCATGTAGGGCTCGTCGACCAGCACCTGGCTGCCATCGCTGAGCTTCTCCTGCCGGTGGTAGAGGCCCAGCCAGGTCGGGCCGATGTGCGGCGTGCCGTCGACGCTGTGGCACTTGAGGCAGCCCTGCTCCGCGGCCACGTGCTCGCCCTGGTGCGCCAGATCGCTGGAGGTGCCGAGCTGCGCCAACGGATCGCTGGCGTCGGTCTGGCCGGTGCGGCCGCGCTTTTGGGCGCTGAACCAGGCGTCGAAGTCGGCCGGCGCCATGGCCACGATCTGGCCGCGCATGTACGAGTGGTTGGTGCCGCAGTACTCGGCGCAGAAGATGTCGTAGACGCCCGGCTGGGTGACCTGAAACCAATATTCTGTATAGCGCCCGGGCAGCACGTCGCGTTTGGCCCGGAACGAGGGCACGTAGAAGGAGTGGATCACATCGCGCGAGGTCATCAACAGCTTCACCGGCCGTCCCACCGGGACGTGCAGCGTGCCCTCGGCGATCGGGCCATCCGGATAGCTGAACTTCCACATCCACTGCTTGGCCATCACGTAGATGTCCATCGAGTCGGCGGGCGGGCTCACCACCTCGAGATAGACGTTGATCCCCAGCCCCACCCAGAGCAGGAAGAACGCGAGCGGGGTGCCCACGAAGATGGCCTCGAGCAGCGGGCCGCTCACCGCCTTGCCGCCCTGGGTTCCCGGGTGCCGGCGCCGGTACTTGATGAAGAAGACCAGCGCCGCGCCGCCTACCAGCACCGAGACCACGAAGGTGGAGATGAAGATGAAGTAGTGGAGGTGATCCACCGAGACCGCATAGGTGGAGGCCTGCGGCGGCAGGAACAGCAGCTTGCGCATATAGGTGTTGAAGAACTGCCCGGTGCTAGCGGCCAGCATCGGCGCCTCCCTTCTTCGCCAGCAGCAGCTGCTCGGCGCGCCAGATGGGGACGCGGGCGCTGCGGTGGGCGGCGTCGTTCCAGCCGTAGCCGTGGAGCAGCGCGTGCTCGTGCTCGGCCATCTCGATGCGCGGCGATGACTCGGTGAACTGCTTCTGCTCGAGCACCCCGAAGTCGGGCGGGATGCCGGCGGGCGTGACCGGCTTGGCCAGCGGCCCGTTGGGCCGGCCATGGGCGATGTGCACCGAGAGCAGCCAGACCCCGAGCATGGTGAACACGATCACCAGGGTGCAGGCCACGACCAGGCCCACGTTGACGCCCGGCTCTTCCTGAAGTCCGGCCATGGCAGGCTCCTAGGCGTGCACCGGGGCGGGCTCGCCCTCGAGCTCGGGATCGCCGGAGGCCACGATCGGCGTGACCGAGAAGCGCCAGAGCGCGAAGGCCAGGTAGATGCCGCCGATGCCCAGCAGCGCGGCGAGGTCGGTCCAGCGCGGCACCCGCTCGCCGCTCGAGGGGATGATGATCCAGAAGGTGTCGAGGACGTGGGCGACGAAGAGCCAGACGCAGAGCCCCGACATCGCCCCCAGGTTCTTCTTCACCTTCTGCGAGAGCAGGATGCAGAAGGGGATGAGGAACTCCATCGCGCAGAGCACGAGGAACACCGGCATCCAGCCGAGCGTGGTCCGGGCGATGTACCAGGTGTTCTCGGTGGGCAGATCCGCGATCCAGATCAGCATGTACTGGTCGTAGGCGATGTAGGCCCAGAAGCAGACCAGCGCGAGCAGGAGCTTCCCCAGGCTGTGGAAGTGCCAGAGCGTGGCGGTGGGAAGCAGCTCCCGCTCGTACACCCGCCGGCCCACCCAGATGAGCAGCGCCAGCGCGGTGAGAAACCCGCCGGTGAGCACGTAGACGCCGTACAGCTCCGACCACCAGTCGGGCGTGAGCGACATGAACCAGTCGAAGCAGGCGAAGGTCGAGGTGAAGAGGATGACCGGCATGGTCGCCGCGGCGAGCACCCGCTGCTTCTTCTGCAGCGCCTCGCCGGGCTCGCGGTCCTGGCGTCGCGAGAGCCGCATCAGGAGCAGCGGCACCACCACGAAGCTCGCCAGGTAGCCCACCGTCCGGAGCACATAGAAGAGCGGCTGCAAGTAGAAGCCGCGGAAGGTCATCACCACTTCCTTGGAGCGCTGCACCCACTCCGGCCGGGCCCACGGGTAGAGCTGGGGAAGGAACACCAGCAGCGGGATGGCGAAGACCGCGGCGAGCACCACCGGCAGCGCGAGCAGCTCGTTGATGCGGCGGAACGGCGCCACCCAGCGGGTCCCGGTGGCGTGGAAGGTGAGCAGCGCCAGGAACGCGCCCATGCTCAGCGTGAACCAGAACGCGAACCCGAACACATAGGAGAAGAGCGCGCGGTGGGTATCGACTGCGATGCCCACCACCAGCGCCCCGAGGCCGAGCACGCCCACCGCGGCGCTGCCGAGGATCCACTTCGAAGAGAGCTCCACGCGGGCTGCGCTCATGGGCTGCCTCCATCGCGCGCGAGCTGGTCCAGATCCTCGGGGCCGAGCTCGCTTGCGGGAACGGCGGCCGCGAGCTGCACCGCGTGCAGGTACTCGATGACCGCCCAGCGATCCGCCGGCGAAAGCCAGGCGCGGAGCGGCGGCATCAATCCGTAGCCGTCGCTGACGATGGCGTAGAGCTGCTGGTCGTCGAGCGCGCTCACCGGCGGAATGAGGAGCGAGGGCGGCGGGCGCAGCGCCATCTTGGTGGCCACCACGCTCGTCCCGTTGCCGCGCACCCCGTGGCAGGCGGCGCAGACGATGTCGAACTCGTGCTCGCCGCGGTCGAGGACCGCGTTGGTGAGCGCCGGCTCCTGCGGGATCACCAGCGTGCCGCCATCGGGTCGGTCCTGCAGGTGCACCAGCGTGCCGCGCGGCGCCTCGCGCGAGACCGTGCCTGCGGGGATGGGCCGCATGGTGCGCTGATCCGGAAAGAGCTGGCTGGTCTCGTAGGGCAGCGGCTTGGACTGCTCCTCCATGGGATCCCATTGCTCGTAGGTGCAGCCCGCGAAGGCGAGCGCGATGAGCAGGAGCGCGGGCTTCATGAATCGCGCACCGGGTCGAGCTCGGCGGCGCCGAGGGCGTGAAGTCGCTGCTCGAGCGGGTCGCTCGGGGTCTCGCGCTCCCAGCGCACCGCGAGCACGAAGCGGTCGATGGTGTGCCGGGCGAAGAGCTCCGAGCCCGCGAGCGGGTGATCCAGCTTGGGCAGGCGGCAGGCGATGAAGAAGCAGTAGAGCCCGGAGAACGAGGCCAGCAGCACCATGCACTCGAAGCAGATCGGCACGTAGGTGGGGATGCTGAAGAACGGCCGGCCGCCGACGATGATCGGGAAGTTGAACGCGTTGGCCCACCACTGGAAGAAGAAGCCGATGCACACCCCGGCCACGCCGCCGCAGAGGGTGAACAGCGGCACCATGCTCGGCCCGGGGAGCACCTCGTAGCCATCGGGCGAGGGGAAGGGCGTGAAGAGCTCGAGGGTGTAGCCCTCGCCGCGGAGCTTGCCCGCGGCCTCGACCATCGGCTTCTCTTCCGGAAACCCCGCGAGCACCCAGGCGCCCATCACGCGGCCTCCTTCTTGAGCTCGTGGTGCAGCTCCTTCATGTCGCTCACCGGCACCGGCGGCAGGTAGCGGAGGAAGAGCAGGAACAGCAGGGTGAACAGCCCCATGCTCCCGAAGAACAGCCCGAGGTCGACCAGGCGCGGCGCGTAGTCGCGCCAGTGTGAGGGGATGAAGTCCTGGTACAGCGAGAGCACCACGATGACGAAGCGCTCGCACCACATACCAACGTTGATGAGCAGCGCCGCGAACCAGAGGAACCAGGTGTTGTGGCGCAGCTTCTTCGACCAGAAGAACTGGGGCACGAGCACGTTGCAGGTGATCATCAGCGCCCAGATCCAGGCGTAGTGGCCGGTGACCCGCGCCGCGTACTCGTGGACGTCGTACTGATCTCCGCCGTAGCGGTTGATGAAGTGCTCCATCGCGTAGCCGTAGCCGACCAGCCAGCTGGTCGCGATCGCGAGCTTGGCCAGCGCGCTCAGGTGCCGGCCGGTGATCACGTGCTCCAGCCGCAGGGCCCAGCGCACCGGGATCACCAGCATCAGCACCATGGCGAAGCCGGAGTGCAGCGCGCCGGCCACGAAGTAGGGCGGGAAGACGGTCTCGTGCCAGCCGGGGAGGATGGAGACCGCGAAGTCGAAGCTCACGATGGTGTGGACGCTGAGCACCAGCGGCGTCGCCAGCCCGGCGAGCAGCAGGTAGACCGACTGGTACTGCCGCCAGTTGTGGGTCGAGCCGCGCCAGCCGAGGCTGAGCGCGCCATACAGCGCGCGCTGGTACTTCTTCGGCGAGCTGTCGCGCAGCGCCGCCAGGTCGGGGACCATCCCCACGTACCAGAAGATGATCGAGACGATGAGGTAGGTGCTGACCGCGAACACGTCCCAGGTGAGCGGGCTCTTGAACTGCGGCCAGACGTGCATCGTGTCCGGGTAGGGCAGCAGCCAGTAGAAGTACCAGGGCCTGCCGAGGTGCAGCAGCGGGAAGGTCCCGGCGCACATCACCGCGAAGATGGTCATCGCCTCGGCGATGCGGTTGATCGAGGTGCGCCACTTCTGGAGGAAGAGGAGGAGGATGGCGCTGATCAGCGTCCCGGCGTGGCCGATCCCGATCCACCAGACGAAGTTCACGATCCCGAAAGCCCAGGCCACCGGGATGTGGTTTCCCCACTCGCCGATGCCGCGGGTGACGGTGAGGAACGCACTGTAGAAATAGATGCCGGTGAGCACCGTCGCCGGGCCCATCAGCGCCCAGAAGCGAATGCCCGGCGGCTGCCACACCGGCCGCAGCAGGCTCTGGTGGAGCGAGAGGTTGCTCTGCTCGCCCTCGATGAGCGCGTCGGACTTCGCGGTGCCGGTGGCCTGCGGCTCCATCGCTCAGAGCCCCTTCGCGCGGTTGGTGAGCCGCGCCAGATAAGCGGTGCGCGGGAAGGTGTTGAGCTCGCCGAGCAGGTCGTAGCGGCGCACGTCGGCGTGCAGCGTGCTGACCACGCCCTCGGCGTCCGAGAGCGAGCCGAACTTGATCGCCTCGGTGGGACAGACCTGCTGGCAGGCGGTCTGGATGTCGCCATCGCGGATCATCTCGCCGGCGATCTCGCGGTCGATGCGCACGCGCTCGATGCGCTGCACGCAGTAGCTGCATTTCTCCATCACCCCGCGCGACCTCACGGTCACCTCGGGGTTGTAGGCGAGCTGCTCGGTGCTCGGGGTCTGGTCGGCGTAGGCGTGGAAGTTGAAGCGCCGGACCTTGTACGGGCAGTTGTTGGAGCAGTACCGCGTGCCGATGCAGCGGTTGTAGACCATCTCGTTGAGGCCCTCGTCGGAGTGGACGGTGGCGTTCACCGGGCAGACGTACTCGCAGGGCGCGTCCTCGCAGTGCTGGCACATCAGCGGGTGAAAGCGCACGTGGGGCGCGCTCACGTCGCCGGCGAAGTAGCGGTCCACGCGCAGCCAGTGCATCTCGCGGCCGCGCATCACCTCGTCGCGCCCGACGATGGGCACGTTGTTCTCCGCGCGGCAGGCGACCACGCAGGCCTGACAGCCGATGCAGCGGCTCAGGTCGATGGCCATCGCCCAGCGGTACCCGGGATAGGCGTAGCGCGGAAAGATGACCGGGTGCTCCTGGCGCAGGTGGGCCAGGTCGGCGAGCTTCTCCGGCAGCTCGCTGGCCTCCACCTCGACGCTTATCGGCCGGCCCTGATCCGAGCCCTCGATCTGGATGAGCCCGAAGCGATAGCCGCCCTCGAGCTTGCGGAGCGTGGCGGCGACGGGCCCGCTGGCCGCGCGCCGGGTGCGGACCTGGAACGCGTTGAAGCCCACCACCCGCTCGTTGGCGTTGGCCGCGATGGTGTGGCCGTAGCCGAGGTGCACCGTGACCGCGCCTTCCGCCTGCCCGGGCATCGGCATCACCGGCGCGACCACCTTCTTGCCGTCCACGCTGAGCTCGACCATCGAGGCCAGCTCGAGGCCGAGGCTGTTGGCGGTCTTGGGATTGAGCAGGAGCGCGTTGTCCCAGGCGAGCTGGGTGAGCGCGTCGGGGCACTCCTGGAGCCACGGGTTGTGGGTGAACTCGCCGGTCCGGATCTTCCGGTCCTCGGCGAGGTGCAGCTCGAGCCCCTCCGGCGGCGGCGGCAGAGGCCGGCTGAGCGCACCCGCCACCGCGGCCCAATCGACGTTCGGTGCGACCGGCGCGTTGGCGGATCCGGCGAGGAGCCCGTCCTGGAGCGCGACGCGCCAGCGCGACTCGAATTCGGCGCCGAGCTTCGGCTGCCACAGGCCGCGGAGCAGCGCGTAGCCGGTGTGCCCCACGTCGTCGGCGAGCGTGGAGAGCAGCTCCAGCTCGGTGAACGAGTCGTAGAGCGGCGCGATCAGCGGCTGCACCAGGGAGACGGTGCCGTCGAAGGCGCGGACATCGCCCCAGCTCTCGAGCGGGTGCGAGCGCGGCACGCGAACGCCGGCGACGGCAGTGGTCTCGTCGGCGAGGTGCGCGAGCTGGATGAGCTCGGGGACCTTGGCCAGCGCGTCGCGCACGCCGAGATCGGCGGGCCCGGTGTAGACCGGATCGAACGCGGTGCAGAGCAGGGTCTTCACCTCGCCGCGGCCGATGGCCTCGACGAGATCGGTGAGCGCTCCCGGGCCGGCGAGCGGCTCCAGCTCCACCGGCGGCAAGAGCTCGACCGCCGCGCCGGCGAGGAGCTGGTTGAGCGCGAAGGCGGCGAGCTGCACGGTCTCGTCGGCGGACTCGTTGGCCAGCACCACCGCGCGTCCCCGGTGCGCGACCAGGTCCCTGGCCGAGGCCTGCACGAACGCGCGGGCGAACTCGGGCAGCGGCGGGTTGGCTGCGGGCAGCGCGCGGAGCTCGGCGGGCGTCGAGGCGCCGAGCGCGCCCGCCACCGCGCGCAGGAGCTCGCTGGCGATGCGCGGGAGCTCGCTGGGCTTTGCCGGCAGGCGCGCGTCGGCCATGGCGCCCATGAGCGAGACCTGGGTCTCGGCCACGTAGAGCCGGTTCATGCTCTTGGCCACGGTGCGGCGGTCGGCCCACTCGTGGGAGAGCCGCAGCCGCTCCGGGCCGAACGACATGAAGTCGGAGTCGAGCGCGACCACCACGTCGGCGCGGTCGAGGTGGGCGCGGGTGGCGAGCAGCTTGCCGGTGGCGGTGCGTGCGGCGCGGAGCCCGGCGCTGCGGTCGAGCGGCCGGTAGGTGTGAGACGTGCTTTTGGGGAAGCGCGCGCGGAGCCGCTCGAGGGTCGCACCGACGGAAGGCGAGCTCGATGGCGCGAGCAGCAGGTGCAGCCCGGCGCCGCCGTCGGGCTCGTGGCGCTTCGCCAGCGCGCGCATGTGCTCGAGGAACTCGGCGCGTCCGATTCCGCCGCGGCCGAGCCCCACTGAGGTGAGCCGCGCCGGATCGTAGAGGTCGATGAGCGCGGCCTGCTCCCAGGCGCCGGTGGCCCCGAGGCTGGCGGGGTGGAGCGTGTTGCCTTCGATCTTGGTCGGCCGCCCCTCGTAGGCGGTGACCACCACGCCGGTGGTGACGCCGTCGAAGGCGAGCGCGCTGGCGTAGTGCTGCGCGTTGCCCGGGGTGACGCCCTCGGGCATTCGCGCGTAGGGCGCGACCGGATCCGGCGGCGGGCGATAGCAGCCGGGGAGCCCGGCCACGCCGGCGGCGCCGAGGATCTGCAGGAAGCGGCGGCGCGAGAGCGGACCTACGCGCAGCGGCACGAGCTCGCTCTCACAGCCGCAGGTTTTGGTCGGACTGACCATGGTTCACCGGTGGCAGGTGGTGCAGTTGGTCCGCGTGTTCACGTGGTAGAGCGCGGCGAGAACCTTCTGGTCGGCCACGTCGCCGGAGGGCTTCCAGGTCATGCTGGTGACCTCGGACTTCGGCCGGAGCCGCCCGAGCGGGTGGCGGTGGCAATCCAGGCACCAGCCCATGGTCAGGTCGCGGGTCTGCTCCACCAGCGGCATCTGGTCGACGCGCCCATGGCACTCGGCGCAGCCCACGCCCTTGTTCACGTGGATGGAGTGGTTGAAGTAGACGAACTGCGGCAGCCGGTGGACGCGGTGCCAGCGGATGGGCTGGTTGGTGAAGTAGCTGGAGCGCACCTGCTCGAGGATCGGCGCGGTGTTCCAGACCTGGCTGTGGCAGGCCATGCACACCTCGGTCGCGGGATAGCCGGCGCTGGCGGCGGTCTCGACGGTCTGGTGACAGAAGCGGCAGTCGATGCGGTCGTCGACCACGTGGTGGCGGTGGTCGAACTGCACCGGCTGGTTCACCGGGTCCTGGGTCTCCAGGTAGTAGGGCGTCCGCACGTAGACCATGGGCGCCGCGAGCAGAAGGAGCAGCACCAGCGGGCCGCCATAGACGACCCAGCGCGCGAGCAAGGTGCTCCAGCCGGGAAAGCGAAAGGGCATGAAGGGGGCATCAAAGGTGTCGCGGTTGCGGTCCGGAGGTATGCACGCGAGCCCAAGCAGGCAAGCAGGCGAGCGAAGAAAATGGGTCGTCCTCTGGACACCATCGAGCCTCGGGCCACCCGCCGGGTAGGCCGTGCTCAGCGCAACAGAACGATGCACGCCGTCCCGAAGGCGGCGACGCCGAAGGTGAGCCAGGCGATGTCATCGCCGATGTGTCCGCTGTGCAGCTTGCGGATCGCCTCGAGGGCGGCGGCGAGCGCGGCGCCGAGCACGCGTATCGGCCGCGGCAGGTGTCTGCGCCCGAGCGTGACGGTGGCCAGGAGCAGCGCGAGCGCGCAGATGACGACCGCCCGCGCGAGCGACGGAGGATGGACCGGCTGGTCGTGGAGCTCGAGCGCCATCGGCGCGCCGCGCAGGACGTGGGCCGCCAGGCCGGCGGTGTCGAGCACGCGGTGCGCCTGGGCTTCGGCGGCGGCGCGAAGGTCGAAGAGCAGCGGCAGGGCGAAGGCGGCGGCCAGCAGCACCGCGGGCGGGAACCACATCGAGAACGGGGTGTGCGGGCTCGGCCTGGTCTCGGGGTTCTCGGTGTGCATCCCGCCCACGTCGGGGATGTCCTCCTGCTTGGGCCCCACGCCCAAGAAGATCCGGGCGGTCACCCGCAGCACCGTCCCGCCGGTGAGCACCGCCGCGGCGGCGAAAACCCAGGTCGCGCCGTGCAGCCCGAGCGGGCGGAGCGCGTCGTCGAGCTTGGCCTCGCCGAAGTAGTTGGCCACCGGCGGCAGGCCGGCGAGCGCGAGCCCGCCGAGCCCGAACATCATCCCCAGCCTCGGGTTGCCGCGGCCGCGGCCGATGAGCTCGATCTCGTCGACGGTGCGGTAGCGGTGCAGCACGATTCCCGCGCAGAGGAAGAGCGCGGATTTCACCAGGCCGTGTCCGAGCACGTAGAGCGCCGCGCCGCCCAGCGCGGGACCTGTGAGCGCGCCCACGCCGGCGAGCATGATCCCCGCGTGGCTCACGGTGGAGAAGGCGAGCATCCGCTTGAGGTGTCGCTGGGCAAAGCACATCAGCCCGCCCACCGCCGCGGTGATCGCGCCGAGGACGACCAGGATCGCGCGGAGGTGGGGCAGCACGTCGTGGAGCGGGTGGCTCATCACCGCGCCGAGGATCCGCGCGACGCCCAGCAGCCCGGCCTCGACCATCACCCCGGAGAAGAGGATGCACACCGGCGTGGGCGCGACCGCGTGGGCATCCGGCAGCCAGAAATGGAACGGCACCGCCGCCGCCTTCACCAGAAGCCCGGAGCAGATGAGCACCAGCGCCGCGACGGCCACCCGGTCGGGCGCCACCAGCGTCCGCGAGAGCTGCGCGAAGTTCAGCGCGCCGGTGTGGCCGTAGAGCAGCCCGATGCCGATGAGGATGAGGAACGCGCCCACGGTGTTGCTCACCGCGAAGTTGAGCGCGCCCTGGATCGGGCCCAGCTCCTCGCTCTTGTAGCCACAGAGCGCGAAGGCCGCGGCGCTCATCAGCTCGAAGAAGACGAAGAGGTCGAAGAGATCTCCGGTGAGCGCGAAGCCGCAGAGCGCCGCCAGGAAGACCAGCATCAGCGCGTGGAACATCGCGCCGACCGAGTCGAAGTAGCGCAGCGAGAACACCAGGCCGGCGAGCACCAGCGCGCTGGAGAGCGCCCCGAAGCCGGCGCCGAGCGGGTCCACCGCGAAGTCGATGCCGATCGCCACCCCGCCCTTCGGCACCCAGCCGCCGAACCAGTAGACGATGGGCTGGATCCGCGCATGCGCGAGCAGCACCCAGCAGGCGATGAGGTTGAAGCCGGCGGCGGAGAGCGCGATGCCGTCGGCCAGCCGGCGCGGCATGTGTCGTCCCGGCGCGGCGAGGATGGCGGCCACGCCGAGCGGAACCAGCACCGGAAACGGCACCAGCCACATGCGTCAGCCCCGCATCTCGCACGAGGCCGAAGGATCCAGCGAGCCGGTGCTCTGGTGCGCGCGGACCGCGAGCGCGAGCAGCAGCGCCACCACCGTTGCCTCGACCACGATGTCGGTGAGCATCAGCGCCTGGACCACCGGATCCACCGCGGCGGTGCTCGCGGAGAACTGGGCGAACACCGGCGCCGCGGCACCGAGCCGGTAGCCGATGCCCAGGAGCAGCACGTAGGTGGAGCTCTGCACGATCGCCAGGCAGATGCAGAGGTGCACCCAGTTGCGGCTGGAGACGATGCCGTAGAGCCCCCAGCCGAAGAGCCAGGCGGTGAGCGCGTAGGGCAGAAAGCCGTAGACGCTCATCGCTGGGCCCGCCTGCGCCGCTGCAGCGCCTCGTCGACGAACGCGAGCATCAGCAGCACGAACCCGGTAGCCACCTCCAGGCCGACGGTGAGGTTGAGCAGCACGGTGGTGCCGCCGCCGGTGAGCGTGCCGGTCTTGCCCAGCGGCACCACGTTGCGCAGGAACTCCACGCCGGCGATCACCCCGAAGAGCCCCACCAGCACATAGCCGAACGCGCCCGCCGACTCGCCGGCCTCCACCAGCCGTCGCGGCGCGATGCGCTCGAAGATCTCCGCCGAGCTGGAGAGGTAGACCAGCAGCGGCACGGTCGCGAGGATCACCCCGCCCTGAAAGCCGCCGCCCGGCGTGACCGTGCCGTGGGTCACCATGTACGTCCCGAAGAGCACCAGCAGCCCGACCATCCCCGAGCCGAAGCTGCGCACCGCGTCGCCGGTGGAAGGCGTCGGGCGGCCCTGCGCGCGGTCCTCGGATTCGCCCTCGCCTTTCGCGCCCTCCTCGCTCTGCCGCAGCAGGAGCGTGACCCCGAGCACCGAGGTGAAGAGGATGAACTCCTCGCCCAGGGTGTCGATGCCGCGGAAGTCGAAGTTCACCGCCGAGACCGCGTCGGTGGAGTGTCGGGCGAAGACCGCGAGCGGGGTGACCACATCGCCGTAGGGCCCGAGGTAGTGGCCCACCGCCGGCAGATCCACCGCGCCCCAGAGGATGACGAACACCACCCCGGCGATCCCCAGGCCAGCCAGGACCGCGCGCGCACCGCCGCTCACGACCCGCCCTCCTCGGCCTGCTTCGTCTGCGCCTGCTCGGCCTCGCGGTTCTTCACCTTGGTGAGCGCGAGCAGGATCATCAGCGGCAGGGCCACCGCCCCGATGACCAACTGCGAGAGCGCCACGTCGGGCGCGCGGAAGAGAAAGAACGTCGCGGCGAGCACCAGCCCGAAGAAGCTCACCGCGATCGCCTGGCGCACCGGATCTCGGGTGAGCACCACCCCGGGGCCCAGCACCGCGAGCAGGCAGAGCGCGACCAACTGCAGGGCCACCGTCAGTGCCACGGCTTCACCTCCGCGACGCCTTTCTCCCCAGGAGACATGTCCGCCTCGCCGATGACCGCTCCGGTCTCGTCGATGATCTGGATCCGCTCGGGGAGCTCGCAGGGCCTGGCGGTCCCCATGTGCACCAGCGCGGCCCGGGAGGTGGCGTGGGCGGCCACGCCATTCATCAGCGAGAGCACGAAGGCGATGAGCAGCACCTTGGTGGCCGACTGCCAACTGTGCTCCTGCACCAGCACCGCGGCCACGATGAGGAACGCGGAGACGCTGGCCGGCGGCGCGAGGTAGTGCAGCCGCTGCAGCGGATCGCGCATCACCAGAACGCCCACCGTGCAGCAGAGGGTGAGCGCCACCGCGCAGAAGAGCAGCACCGCGATGACGACCGGGGCCGCGCTCACAGCCAGCGCTCCAGGAAGCGGGCGAACACCAGCGCGCCGCCGAACGAGAGCAGCGCCAGCGCCAGCGCCAGATCGTAGAAGGCGATGCGGTGCTCCGACTCGGCCACGCAGACCATGAACAGCACCAGCACCACCGCGCCCATCTCCAGGCCGACCAGGCGGTCCACCGCCTCGCCGCGGAGCACCACCACCGCGCACGGCGCGAGCGCGACCAGAAAGCCGAGCGCGGCGAGCAGCCACAGGGTCACGGCAGCGCCCCCAGGTTCCGGGTCATCCGCTGCACCGGCGCGACCGCGATCTGGTGCAGGAGCATCAGCCCGCGCTCGTGGTCGATGCCCACCACCACCGAGTTGGGGGTCATGCTGGTGTAGGTCACCGCGAGCGCGCGACGGGTGGCGTCGTGCTCGTTGTCCTGGCGCCCGACCCGGAACTGCACCGCGCGGAAGAGCGAGGGCGCCTCCTCGCGTCCGGTGAGGTGCTTGGCCAGAACGACCAGTACGGTCCAGGTGTCGACGAGCATGTACTTGGGCAGCCGCCACGCCTCGGCGACGTGGTGCAGGTCGCCGGTGAAGCGCGCCAGCGGCTCGCTCCAGACGATCTCCCCCGCGGTGGCGGCGATGGCGGCGCAGAAGACCGCGAAGGCGAGCTCGGCCCAGCTCACCGTGCCGGTGAAGACGAACCAGAGCACCAGATAGATGAGCCACTGGCCAATCCACGACCGGACGATCTGGTCGCGTCGCCGTCGGTGGCGCGGGGGCATCTCCATGGTCTCTCCCGCTCCGGAAGGTCCGCCCTCAGGACGATGCAGGTAAGCATTGCGCGCCGGATCGGGTAGCGCGGTCAGGGGCTCGGCAGCACGCGGACTTTCACCTCCGGCACCCCGACGACGTCGTAGGTGGCCGAGGCGATCCCGATTCCGGCGGCGTCCAGCGCGGTGAGGATCTCGCGGGAGAGCCGGTCCTTCACCTCGCGCACGCCGTGGGTCTCGACCATGAAGCGCAGCGAGAGCTCCACCCAGTTGTCGGTGAGCCGCACGAACACCCGCGGCTCGAGGTCGCCGGGCTCGATGAGGTACTTCTCAGGCAGTTGCTTCAGCTCGCGCCGACCGCGCTCGACGATGGGGGCGGTCTCCCTCCCCGCGGCCTCGACCAGGATCCGCGACGCCGCTTTCAGATCGGTGCCGTACTTCACCGGCAGCCGGAGCTCCTCCCAGAGCAGGTCGAAGGCCACCGAGTAGTTGTAGACCGGCTTCTTGAAGACCTCGCTGTTGGCCACCGTGACCACGCGGCCGGTGTACTGCCGCGCGCCGACCCAGTGCGAGGGATCCGGCTGGAGCTGGACGGGCACGCCCATCTCCATGATCGTGGTCTTGAACAGGCCGATGTCGAGGACATCGCCGCGGACGCCGCCGAGCTCGATGCGGTGGCCCATGTCGAAGACCTTGCCGAAGACGATGACGAAGAAGCCGGCGAACGAGAGCATCGCGTTCTGCGAGGCGAAGGCCACGCCGGCGCCGATGAGCCCGCCGAAGACCGCCATCTGGTGCGGGTCGGTGAACCAGATGGAGAGCAGCAGGAACACGGCCAGCCCGCCCACGACCAGGGCGATGGTCTTGCGGATCCAGATCCCGCGGCGCGAGGCGCGGTCGGTCTGGCGGGCGTTCACCGTGCGCAGGAGCGCGCGCACGCCGAACGCGATGGCGATGACTACCACCGAGAGCAGCGCCTTGTGCAGGCTGACCAGGTTCACCCCGATCAGCCGGACGCCGAAGAGGTCCATGGCCGGAAGAGGTGTGCACGCGCAGACCCGAAGTGAACCCCACCCGAACCGGGAGGATCACATCCGGACCGGCGTCACCCCGAGCTGCCCGGCGAGGAGCGCGAGCTGCACCCGGTTCTCGGCGTCGAGCTTCCGGTAGACGCTGATGACGTGCGACTTCACCGTGCGCTCGGAGATGTTGAGCAGCGCGGCGATCTTCAAGTTGTCGTGCCCGGCGGCCACGTGGGCCAGCACCTGTCGCTCCCGCGGGGTGAGCCGCTGCAGCTTCCAGCTCACCGCGGTGTTGGTTCCGGGGACGCTCGGGGGCGGCGGCGCGTCACCCCAGGGGAAGCAGAGCGCGCCGCGCGCGGCGAGCCGGATGGCCGCGAGCAAATCGTCCATCCCGGTGACCTGCTTGGAGAGAAAGCCGGTGGCGCCGTCGCGGTAGCTGCGCTCGGCCCGGCCCAGCTCGCCGCCGTCGCCGAGGACGAGCGCAGAGACCGACGGCTGGCAGGAGCGAAGCGCGCGCAGCAGCGCCGGCTCGGTCTCACCGGGCACGTCCACCAGCGCGACCTCCGCGGGCGAGCTGCCGAGCGCGCCGAGCAGCTCCTCGCCGGTCGCGGCGGTGGCGGCCACCGGCACGCCCTCGAACTGCAGCGCGCGAGCGAGCGCCTCACGGGTGGTGCGCTCGGCATCCACGATCGCCACCCTCGGTGGTGGAGCGTGCTGTTCCTCCATGCTGCCCTCCCGGCGCCGCAAACGCGGAGCATGCTCATGGCGCGGGGACCATGGCGCAAGCGTTGCGATGCAAGTGCGTCGAGAGCGCGACGTACCCCGCGTACCTCGCACGACGCGCCGGGTGCTCGGCCCCCCGGCGGCATGAGAGTGCGACACGGCGCGCCATTGCGCATGGTCCCGCGGGCGCAGTCACGAAGTCCGGCGCTTGTCGCGTGCGATCGCGGCGCACACGTTGGATGTGCACCATTGGCGCGCCACGCGCGCAGCGAGGAGCCTGCACATGCCCAGGGGAGCCAGTCCGAAGCGGGAGCGCGAGTACGAGGAGATCGTCGAGAAGTCGAAGGAGGAGGGCCGCTACAAGGGCCGCGAGAAGGAGGTCGCCGCGCGGATCGTGAACAAGCAGCGGCGCGAGGCGGGCGAGACCCGGAGCGCGCGCGGCCGTAGCAAGAAGGCCTCGAAGACTCGGACCGGCTCGCGGAAAGCTGCCGCGAAGAAGGCGAGCCCGCGCAAGAAGACCGCGACGCGGAAGCCCAGCTCGACGCGGAACCAGGGATCGCGCCGGGCCAAGCAGGCCTCGAGCGCGCGGACCGCACGCAAGCCCGCGACCAAATCCACCGGGCGCAGCCAGCGCACCGGGCGCAAGGTCTCGACCTCGCCGCTGACCCACTACACGGTCGACCACGACGAGATCCGCACCTGGGCGGAGGACCGCGGCGGCAAGCCGTCGCACGTCGTCCGGACCAAGCGCGCCAAGGGCGACGCCGGGATCCTCCGGTTGGACTTCCCCGGCTACAGCGGCGCGGGCTCGCTGGAGCCGATCTCCTGGGACGAGTGGTTCGAGAAGTTCGACCAGAGCAAGCTGGCGCTCGCGTACCAGGACCACACCGCGCGGGGGCAGAAGAGCAACTTCAACAAGCTGGTGGGGCGCGAGTCGGTGCCGCTGAACTGACGACGCAGGTGTCGGCGCTCGGTCCCAAAACTCCCCTTCCCCGCTTGACGGGGAAGGGGTTGGGGGATGGGGGTCACGAGAGCGGCAAATCCTCGCCGTAATAGTCGAGCCCGAGGTGGGTGATGGGCTCCTCGCCGGCGATGGCGCGCAGGGTGTTCTTGAGCTTGGTGATCTGGATGAACAGGTCGTGCTCGGGTTGCAGGCCGGCGCGGGCCATCGGGCTCTTGAAATAGAAGCTGAGCCACTCCTGGATCCCGCGCCACTCGAGGCGGTGCGCGAGATCCATGAACAGCGCGAGGTCGAGCGCGAGCGGCGCGGCGAGGATCGAGTCGCGGCAGAGGAAGTTGACCTTGAGCTGCATCGGGTAGCCGAGCCAGCCGAACAGGTCGATGTTGTCCCAGCCCTCCTTCTCGTCGCCGCGCGGCGGGTAGTAGTGGATCGCCACCTTGTGGCTCACCTTGCCGTAGAGCTCCGGGTACATCTCCGGCTGCAGGATGGTGTCGAGCACGCTGGTCTTGGTGACCTCCTTCGACTTGAAGGCCGCGGGATCGTCGAGCACCTCGCCGTCGCGGTTGCCGAGGATGTTGGTGGAGAACCAGCCGTTGAGCCCGAGCATGCGTGCCTTGAGCGCGGGCGCGATCACCGTCTTCATCATCGTCTGGCCGCTCTTGAGGTCGCGGCCGGCGATGGGCACGCCGTGGAGCTTGGCCAGCTCCTGGAACGCGGGCGTGTCCACCGAGCGGTTGGGCGTGGCGTTGACGAACGGCACGCGCTCCTGGATCGCCGCGTAGGCGTAGAGCATGGTCGGGGTGATCTCCGGCGCGTTCTCGTCGATCGCCGCCTCGAGCGCCTCCAGCGAGCGCACGCACCCGGGCTCCGGCCGGTAGACCTCGGTCGAGGCGATGAAGAGCATCACCGCGCGCTTGGCGCCGAGCTCGCGCATGAAGCCGCGGATGTCGTCGCGGAGCTGGGCGATGCGCGCGCGGTGGGTATCGGCGGTGCAGACCTCGCGCGCTTCGAGCCGGCGCACCAGCTCGGGATCGTGCACGCCCGGCCGCGGACGGATCGCCTCGAGCGCCTCGCGCACAGCCTCGACGTGCGCCGGGCTGAGCACGCCCGAGCGGTCCGCCACCTGCGCCGCCGACTCGCCGTGGATGTCCCAGGTGCCGAAGACCAAATCGTCGACGCCGGCCAGCGGCACCAGCTCGCGAATCGGGACCGCCACGTGCTCGGTGCGCCGCCCGACCCGCGCCGTGCCGAGCTGGGTGAGCGAGCCCACCGGCGCGCTCAGACCCGCCTTGATGAGCTCGAGGCCGGCGATGAACGTCGAGCTCACCGCGCCCAGGCCAGGGATGAGTACCGCGAGCTTCCCGCGCGGCGCGTTGGCGTTTCGGGTGTTGTGGTTCATGTCGGCACTCCCGTCGGCCTGGCCGACTCGGACTCACTGCACGGATCGGTCGCGGTCGGGAGACCGCTCCCACAAACGAAGCGGGATGGGATCGCCACCCGGTCCGAAGGGCACCGGGCTCACTGGTACCGCCTCGTCATCCGCGCGCAGAACTCCGCGAACACGCCGGGATCCTCGGGCGGGCTGGTGTGGTTCGGCCGCTTGCCGTGGCTCTCGGGCGTGAAGCAGAAGGTCACCGTCACGTCGAACGGCTCCAGCGCCTTCATCTGCCGATCGAACCAGGCGTCCGCGTTCGGGCGCAGCGAGTCGGCCCAGGAGAGCCCCGTGCGCAGCCGCTTCACGCCCAGCTCCTTCAGCCAGCGCACGCCGTCGTCGAGCCGCGGATCCTCGAAGTGGAACCACTGGCAGATCCCGAAGTCCGGCGTGCACTCGCGGAAGCGGTCGAGCGCGGGCTTGGGGCTGCCGTCCTCGCGGACGAGGCCCATGTAGAAGTGGCGGTAGTAGCTGCTGCCCTCGGCCTCGCGGTGGCGGGTGGTCGCAGGCCAGGCGCGCGGCAGATCGAAGAGGCTGTACCAGTAGACGCGCGGCGCCCACGGCCGCAGCAGCGAGGCGGTGCGCTCCAGCCCGAGCACCTGGACGCCGTCGTCGCCGAAGGTGGAGGCGCCCACCTCGCTCACCCAGATCGGCTTGTCGGTGACCGCGCGGATCTCGGCGATGCGGTCCGGCCACTCCGAGAGCTGCCAGTGGTTCCAGTCGAGCGGGAAGCCGTGCACGCCCACCGCGTCGACGGCGTCGAGCACGCCGTGCGACTTCATCAGGCCCATGAAGCCGGGATCGATGGGCGAGATGCCGCCGAGCACGCGGGTGAGCTTGCCGTTCTCGGCCGCGATCGCCTGGCCGGCCAGCTTGGCCAGGGTGGCGAACTGCTTCCACTCGGGATCGATCTGGAAGTCCCAGTGGGAGAGGTTGTTGGGCTCGTTCCAGATCATCGCGGCTTCGACGGACATGGCGGGCCTCGCTCAGGGATGGGCGGGATAGACCGCGCGCGGGCCGGGGACGCTCGGCTCTGCGGCGCGACAGAGGTAGACCTCTTCTTCGGGGTGCTCGAGGACCGAGAACCCGGCGCTGCGCAGCATGGCCTCGGCGCAGGCGCGGTTGGGGATCCACCAGTTGGTCCAGTCGTGCGCGTACTCGCGCTCGACGAAGTAGGCGAGCGGGTAGCCCTCGTGCTGGAAGATGCCCTGGTCCTCGAAGGGGTAGTCCTTCTCCAGCGGGAAGACGGTCTCGCTCCCGCGCTGCATGCTCTGGAAGAGCATGAGGTCGCGGCAGCAGTGCTCGCGGAGCAGGTCGAGCGCGAGCAGCGGGTGGCGCAGGTGGTAGAGCACGCCCATGAAGATGACGAGGTCGAACTTCTCGCCGAGCGCGGCCACGTCGTAGACGTCGAGGTTGCGGAACTCGAGGTCCTCGAAGCCGTTCACCTGCGCAGCGAAGCGCGCCTGGGCGAGGTAGCGGTCGTCGGAGTCGATGCCGACGACCCGCGCGGCGCCGCGGCGCTTCATCTCCATCGAGTAGAAGCCGGCGTTGCAGCCCACATCGAGCACGGTCTTGCCGCGCAGGCTCTCGGGGATCACGCGGGCGAAGCGCTCGAACTTCATCTTCGGGTAGTCGCCCAGAAAATGGGTTGGCGCGGTCCAGACGCCGCCCAGGTTCATGTTGTGAAACCACGGACCCAGCGCCTCGATCCGCTGGCGGAGTTGCTCGGGGCTGAGCTCGCGCGCGCTCGGCGCAGGCTTGGAATTCATCGCGCGTCGACCTCCGTATCCGCGGCAACGTAGACATCGTCCGAACGACCGGCAGCTCCGTCGTTCACCGCCAGAAGCTGGATGGCCTCGCGGTAGCCGTGGATGGTCCCCACGTCGACGTACGAGGTGCCGGCGTGCACCGCGCGCGCCTCGCCGCCGCGGGCGAGCCACGCGTTCACCAAGGTGCCCAGGTACTCGTCGCTCCGCGCGCGCTCGAGCCAGAGCGCGTGCAGCTCGGCGAGGATCCGGCCGTCGAGCTTGAAGGCGCCCCAGATCCAGTTGGAGGTGGCGTCGGGCCGCTTCACCTGGATCTCGCGGACCTGGCCGCGCGCATCGGAGACCACCGCGTCAAAGAGCTCGGGGCATTCGACCGGAAAGCAGAGGAACGAGAGCCCCTCGCCGAGCGCGCGCAGGCCGTCCTCGGGAAACCAGACGGTGTCCGGCAGTCCGACCAGCACGCCCTCATCCGGGCCGATGAAGGGCAGGGCGCGGAAGAGCGAGTCGCAGAGCCCGAGCGGCTGCGGCTGGACGGCGTAGCAGAGCTGAACCCCGCCGTAGCTGCCGCCGTAGTACTCGACGATGTCGCTCTTGCCCGGCGAGATGACGAAGCAGATCTTCGTCGCGCCGCCGGCCCGCATCCGCTCGACCAGGTACTCGCTCACCGCGCGCGGCCGCTCGACGTGCTGCGAATCGAAGCGGCTTCCGACCGGCAACAGCTCCTTCGAGAACGCGAGAGGCTGGATGCGGCTGCCCACGCCCGCGGCCGGAATGATTCCCCACATCGCCTAGCCTCCGGTGGTCTGCGCCTCGTCGAGGGTGGTTCGAGGTCCGCTCGACTCGAGCAGCGCGCAGAGCTCGCGCGCGCGGTGCGCGGCGGTGTGCGCGGCGAGGACCCGCGCGCGCGCCGCCCGACCGATCCGGCGCAGCGCATCGCGCGGCTGCTCGAGCGCGGCGAGCGCGTCCTCGGTGGTGCGCGCGAGCAGCACCTCGCGGCCGGGTTCGAAGAAGGTCTCGATTCCGGCCCAGTCGTCGCTGAGCACCGGCACGCCGCAGGCCGCGGCCTCGAAGAGCCGGCCGGACGGGCAGTAGCCCATCGCCGCCATCGGCTCGCGGGTGACGCTGAGGGTGAGCGGGCTGGAGCAGTAGAACGCCGGGTGCTCGGCGGGCGGCATGTGGCGCACGAAGGCGATGTTCGAGGTCCAGGGGAAGTCGGCCGGGTACTGCGCGCCGCCGATGACCAGCCGCCGCGTGGGCCTTTGCCGCGCCACCTCGATGAACAGTCGCTCGAGGCGCGCTTGCCGGTTGGCGGCGTAGGTGCCGAGGTACGAGAGGTCGGCGGCGTAGCTCTGGCGCGGCGGGACCGGGAAGTGCACCGCGGGATCCACGCTGCCGTAGAGCGGCGCGGCCCAGCGGGCGCCGAGCTCGTCGCGCAGCGCCTGGAGCGCCTCGCCGCCGGTGAAGCTCAGCACCAGGTCGAAGTCGCCGAGGCCCTGCGGCGGCAGGTAGGGGACGCGGTTCCTGGCGCGGAGCTGTTCGAGGGTCACCGGGGTGTCGAGGTCGTAGAACACGCGCCGCGGAACGGCCGACTCGAGCACCCGCACGCTCGCGGCGATGCCGTCGGGGCAGTACGAGGTGACCATCGCCGCGTCGGCGTCGGCCAGCTCGCGGGTGGCGCGCGCCTGCACCTCGTTCCAGCTCGAATAGAGGATGAGCTCGCCGCCGCAGAGCTCGGTGCAGTCGCGGTGCTCGGCGTAGAAGGGCTGGTCGCGCTCGAAGAAGACGACGCGGTGGCCCTGCTCGCCGAGCGCGTGGATGAGCGCGCGCCAGAGCGTGGCGTGGCCGTTGCCCCACGAGCTGCTGGCCGAGAGCCCGAACACCACCAGCTTCATGCGAGCCCCTCGCGGACCAGCTCGGGAAGCCGCATCGTGCGCAGGTGCGCCCGCGCGGGCGGCCGCATCCGCGCGAGGGTGTATGCGACCTTCTTCCGGGTCTGCTCCGGGCCGAAGTAGTTGAGGTAGCCGAACGCGTTCAGCGAGAAGAACGAGAGCGCATCGGCGTCGTTGAGCAGCGCGAGCTCCTCGTCGGAGTCGGGCCGCTCGTGGTGGACCACCAGCCAGGCCGCGCGGTCTGCGCAGGCGTCGTCGACGCCGGTCGCGGCGAGCAGATCGCGGAGGATCGCGCCGCCTTCGCGGGCGTGGGCGTCCTTGAAGGCCTGGTAGTCGGCGGCGCGGTGCTCGATGCGCACGTCGGCCTCGCTCAACAGCCGCTCCACGTCGTGAAAGAGCGCGGCGGCTTGGAGCGCGAAGCCTGCCTGCGGCGCGAGGCGCAGGGTCCACTGCCAGCAATCGAGCGCGTGGAAGTAGTCGGCGCGCACCAGCGGCTTGTCGAGATCATGGGCGTCGCGGTGCAGCGCGCGCAGCGCCTCGAAGTCCGGGGCGCTCGAGGCGGCGTTGGTCCGCTCGAGCAGCGCCTG
>Ga0164242_10002390_pt1 | contig 21715 bp, 13 predicted proteins | sample OricomgcompostMG_FD_108783 | JGI IMG/M metagenome (GOLD analysis project Ga0164242, IMG submission 108783) | Miracle-Growth compost microbial communities from Emeryville, California, USA - Original compost - Miracle growth compost (MG) ... | reverse complement strand
GTCCCAGACCGGGGGCAACCCCGAGACGAACCCGTTCCGCCGCTTCGCAGCGCTCCCGGAGGCCACGGGCCTCTACGACCCGGCCAACGAGAAGGACGCGTGCGGTCTGGCCGTGGTCGCCACCCTGACGGGCGAGGCCAGCCACGACCTGGTCCTGAAGACACTCGAGGCCCTGCGCCGGCTCGAGCACCGCGGCGCCGTGGGCGCCGACGAGGGCACCGGCGACGGAGCGGGCCTGCTCACGCAGATCCCGCACGACTTCCTCGCAGCCACCGTGGACTTCACGCTGCCGCAGCCGGGCGCGTACGCCGTCGGCACGGCCTACCTGCCGGACTCCGACAAGGACGAGGCCGCAGCACGGGACGGGCTGGAGCAGCTCGCCGAGGACGAGGGCCTCACCGTGCTCGGCTGGCGCGAGGTCCCCACGGATCCCAGCGTGATCGGACCGGGCGCGCGGGCCTGCATGCCGCGCTTCGCCCAGTTCTTCGTGGCCCCGGCGGAGTCGGGGACCACCGACCTCGATGCGCGCGCCTTCCGCGTGCGCAAGCGCGGGCAGAACAAGTTCGGCGTGTACTTCCCGAGCTTCTCCTCGCGCACCATGGTCTACAAGGGCATGCTCTCCACGGCCCAGCTGGCGCCGTTCTACCCGGACCTCACCGACGAGCGCTTCACCACCCGGATCGGGATCGTGCACTCCCGCTTCTCCACCAACACGTTCCCGTCCTGGCCGCTGGCCCAGCCGTTCCGCACGATCGCCCACAACGGCGAGATCAACACGGTCAAGGGCAACCGGAACTGGATGCGCGCCCGTCAGTCGCAGCTCGCCTCCCCGCTGCTGGGCGAGGTCCCCGAGGAGCTCTTCCCCATCTGCACGCCGGGCGCCTCCGACTCCGCGTCCTTCGACGAGGTGGCCGAGCTGCTCATGCTCGGCGGTCGCTCCCTGCCGGAGACCATCATGATGATGATCCCCGAGGCCTGGGAGAACGACGAGTCGATGGACGCCGACAAGCGCGCGTTCTACGAGTACCACTCGCTGCTCATGGAGCCCTGGGACGGGCCGGCGGCCGTGGCGTTCACCGACGGGCGCCTGGTCGGCTCCGTGCTGGACCGCAACGGGCTGCGCCCGGCCAGGTACTGGGTCACCGACGACGGCTTCGTGGTGCTCGCCTCCGAGGTGGGCGTCGTGGACCTGGACCAGGCCACCGTGGTCCGCAAGGGCCGCGTCTCGCCGGGGAAGATGTTCCTGGTCGACACCGAGGCGGGCCGGATCATCGAGGACGAGGAGATCAAGGCCACCGTCGCCTCTGCCAACCCGTGGGGCGAGTGGGTGCGGCAGAACGTGCGCTCCCTGACCGAGCTGCCCGAGCGCGAGCACATCGTCTCCGGTGCCGGGTCCGTGGAGCTGCGCCAGCGCACCTTCGGCTACACCAACGAGGAGGTCAAGATCCTCCTGGCCCCCATGGCCACCACGGGGGCGGAGCCCCTCGGGGCCATGGGCACGGACACGCCCATCGCCGTCCTGGCCCAGCGCCCCCGGCTGCTCTTCGACTACTTCGCGCAGTCCTTCGCGCAGGTGACAAACCCGCCGCTGGACTCCATCCGCGAGGAGCTCGTCACCTCCCTTCGCACCACGATCGGCCCGGACGGGAATCTGCTGGCCACCGGCTTCGTGCCCACCACGCAGATCGCCCTGGACTTCCCCGTCATGACCAACGACGAGCTCGCCAAGATCGTGCACCTGCGCGACGACGAGGGCGTCAAGGAGACGCTGCGCGTGCGCGGCCTCTACCGGCCCGACGGCGGGGCGGCCGAGTTGGCGGCGCGGCTGACGGAGATCTGCGAGAAGGTCTCCGCCGCCGTGAACCGCGGCGTGCACTACATCGTGCTCTCCGATCGCGACTCCAACGCGCAGTGGGCGCCCATCCCGTCGCTGTTGCTCACCTCGGCCGTGCACCACCATCTGCTGCGCGGCGCCAACCGCGTGCGCACCTCCCTGCTCGTGGAGGCCGGCGACGTGCGCGAGGTGCACCACGTGGCCACGCTCGTGGGCTTCGGCGCCACCGCCGTGAACCCGTACCTGGCCCTGGAGACCGTGGAACAGGCCGCCCGCGAGGGACACCTGGGTGAAGGGATCACCCCGGAGCTCGCCAATGCCCACCTGGTGAAGGCGCTGGGCAAGGGCGTGCTGAAGATCATGTCCAAGATGGGCATCTCCACCGTGTCCTCCTACTGCGGGGCGCAGACCTTCGAGGCGCTCGGCCTGAGCCGCGAGCTCGTCAACGCCTACTTCTCGGGGACGGCCACGCAGATGGGTGGCGTGGGCCTCGACGTCATCGCCGAGGAGACCCGGCTGCGCCACGCCGCCGCGTACCCCTCCGACGGCAACGACCCGGCGCCCGGCCTGTGGACCGGGGGCGAGTACCAGTGGCGCAGGGAGGGGCCACCGCACCTCTTCGACCCGCAGACCGTCTTCACGCTGCAGCACGCCACGCGGGAGCGGAAGTTCGACGTGTTCCGCCAGTACACCTCGCGGGTGGATCAGCAGGCCCGCGAGCTGAAGACCCTGCGCGGTCTGTTCAAGCTGCGCGAGGGGGAGCGCCGGCCCGTGCCGCTGGAGGAGGTGGAGCCCGTCTCCGAGATCGTCAAGCGCTTCGCGACCGGCGCCATGAGCTACGGGTCCATCTCCCGCGAGGCCCACGAGACCCTCGCGATCGCCATGAACCGGCTGGGCGGCAAGTCCAACACCGGCGAGGGCGGCGAGGACGTGGATCGGCTGCTGGACCCGGAGCGGCGCAGCGCCGTGAAGCAGATCGCCTCCGGGCGCTTCGGCGTCACGAGCCTGTACCTCACGCACGCCGACGACATCCAGATCAAGATGGCCCAGGGCGCCAAGCCCGGCGAGGGCGGGCAGCTCATGGCCCAGAAGATGTACCCGTGGGTGGCCTCGACGCGGCACTCCACCCCCGGCGTCGGCCTCATCTCCCCGCCCCCGCACCACGACATCTACTCGATCGAGGACCTGGCGCAGCTGATCTACGACGCCAAGCGGGCCAACCCGTCCGCGCGCGTGCACGTCAAGCTCGTCTCCGATGTGGGGATCGGCACCGTGGCCGCCGGCGTGACCAAGGCCAAGGCCGACGTCGTGCTCGTGTCGGGGCACGACGGCGGGACCGGCGCGTCCCCGCTGAACTCCCTCAAGCACGCCGGGGCCCCGTGGGAGCTCGGCCTGGCCGAGACCCAGCAGACCCTGCTGCTCAACGGCCTGCGCGACCGCGTGGTGGTGCAGGCGGACGGTCAGCTGAAGACCGGGCGCGACGTGGTGATCGCGGCGCTGCTCGGCGCGGAGGAGTTCGGCTTCGCCACCGCTCCGCTCGTGGTCTCCGGCTGCATCATGATGCGCGTGTGCCACCTGGACACGTGCCCCGTGGGCGTCGCGACACAGAACCCCGAGCTGCGCTCGCGCTTCTCCGGCAAACCCGAGTTCGTGGTGACCTTCTTCGAGTACCTGGCGCAGGAGGTGCGCGAACTGCTCGCCTCCCTCGGCTTCCGCAGCATCGAGGAGGCCGTGGGCCACGCCGAGCTGCTGCAGGTGGACGACGCGATCCGGCACTGGAAGGCGGACGGGCTGGACCTGTCCGGCCTGTTCGGCGAGTACGAGCGGCCCTACGGCGGCACGCCGTACAACAGCAAGGGTCAGCAGCACGAGATCGAGGCGCACTTCGACAACCAGCTGATCGAGCTCAGCAAGGACGCCCTCACGGCCCGCGAGCCAGTGCGGATCACGCTGGACGTGGTCAACACCGACCGCTCCGTCGGCACCATGCTCGGCCACACGGTCACGCGCACCTTCGGCACCGAGCTGCTGGCCCCGGACACCATCGACGTGACCCTCACGGGCGCGGCCGGACAGTCCCTCGGCGCGTTCCTGCCTGCCGGCATCACGCTGCGCCTGCTCGGCGAGGCCAACGACTACGTGGGCAAGGGCCTCTCCGGCGGCCGCGTGATCGTCCGCCCCGGCCGCGAGGCGGCGTTCAGCGCCGAGGAGAACGTGGTGGCGGGCAACGTCATCGGCTACGGCGCCACGAGCGGCGAGATGTTCATCCGCGGCCTGGTGGGGGAGCGCTTCCTGGTGCGCAACTCCGGTGCCACCGCCGTGGTGGAGGGGATCGGTGACCACGGTCTGGAGTACATGACCGGTGGTACGGCGCTGATCCTCGGTCCCGTGGGGCGCAACCTCGCGGCCGGCATGTCCGGCGGCGTGGCCTACGTGCTGGACCTGGACCGCTCCCGCCTGAACCGGCAGGCGCTCGAGGCCGAGGAACTGCTCATCACCCAACCCTCGGCGGAGGACCTCGAGACGGTGCGGACGCTGCTGAGCAGGCACGGCGAGGAGACGGGCTCCGACGTGGCGGCCCGGCTGCTGCTGGACCTGCCCGGCACCTCCGCCCGGCTCACCAAGATCATGCCGCGCCACTACGCCACCGTGCTCAGCACGCGTGAGCAGGCGGTCGCGGACGGACTCGATCCCGACGGCGAGGCCGTCTGGACCCGCATCCTGGAGGCGACCCGTGGCTGACCCGCGTGGATTCCTGACCACCCGTGAGCGCGAGACCCAGCGGCGCCGGCCCGTGCCGGTGCGCATCATGGACTTCAAGGACGTCTACGAGCGTCCCGACCCCACGGTGCTGCACCGCCAGGCCGGTCGCTGCATGGACTGCGGCGTGCCGTTCTGCCACTCCGGCTGCCCCCTGGGGAACCTCATCCCGGAGTGGAACGACCTGGTCTGGCGCGGGCGCATGGACGAGGCGGTGGGGCGCATGTACTCCACCAACAACTTCCCCGAGCTGACGGGGCGACTGTGCCCCGCCCCGTGCGAGTCGGCGTGCGTGCTCGGCATCAACCAGCCCGCCGTGACCATCAAGCAGGTCGAGGTGGCCATCGCAGATGCCGCGTTCGCGGGGGAGGGGCCGGGCATGACCCCGCAGCCCCCGGCCAGGCACACGGGGAACACCGTGGCCGTGGTGGGCTCCGGCCCGGCCGGCCTCGCCGCAGCCCAGCAGCTCACCCGCGCCGGGCACACCGTGGCCGTCTACGAGCGCGACGACGCGATCGGCGGGCTGCTGCGCTACGGCATCCCCGACTACAAGTTGGAGAAGGACGTCCTCGACGCCCGGATCGCGCAGATGCGGGCCGAGGGCACGCGCTTCCGCACCAACGTGGCCGTCGGCACCGACATCTCGTGGGCCCAGCTGCGGCGTCGCTACGACGCCGTGGTGGTGGCCACCGGCGCGCCCGTGCCGAGGGACCTGCCGATCCCAGGCCGCGAGCTGCCGGGCGTGCACCACGCCATGGAGTACCTCACGCTCTCCAACCGCACCGTGGCGGGGAAGCAGGTCCGCAAGCCCATCGACGCGCGCGGCAAGCACGTGGTCATCCTGGGCGGCGGCGACACCGGCGCCGACTGCATCGGTACGGCACACCGCCAGGGTGCCGCCTCCGTCACGACGCTGGCGATCGGCAAGCAGCCCCCGAACGAGCGCCCGGGCCACCAGCCGTGGCCCGTGCACCCGGCCCTGTTCGAGGTGGCCAGCGCCCACGAGGAGGGCGGGGAGCGCGTCTTCCTCGCCTCCACCGTGGAGTTCGTCGGCGACGAGAACGGCGTCACCGGGCTCAAGGTCGCCGAGACGGAGTACACGGAGCACGGCCGCGTCCCCAAGCCGGGCACCGAGCGCGTGATCCCCGCCGACCTGGTCCTGCTCGCCCTCGGCTTCACCGGCATGGACCCCACCGGGCTGGACGAGGTGGGGGTGCGCTTCGACGAGCGCTCCCGCCCGCAGCGCGGCGAGGACTACGCGGTGGCACCCGGGATGTTCCTGGCCGGCGACGCCGGCCGCGGGGCCTCGCTGGTGGTGTGGGCCATCGCGGAGGGGCGCGCCGTGGCCGCCGCCGTGGAGCGCAGCCTCACGGGGGAGACCAGCCTGCCGGAGCCGGTGGCACCGTCGGACACGGGGTTCAGCCTGCAGGCGTGAGCCACGGCTCGTGCGGGTGAGGGTGGACTCACCCGCACGCCGACCCCGTCCGGCGGCGAGCGCCCCCGGGTTGGGGGTAGGCTGGTGATGCCCGACACAGGCCGCGCGAGCGGTCGAGGCCGGGCGACACCGAACGGAGCGCCGAGGACGTCGCCCGCGATTCTTCGCAGACCCATGAAGGAGAGGGCAGCACCAGGTGAGACGAGCCAAGATCGTCGTCACGTTCGGACCGGCCATCGGCACCCTGGACAAGGCCAGGGAAGCCGTCGAGGCCGGCATGGACGTGGCGCGACTGAACATGAGTCACGGCGACCACGCCACCCACGCGGACATCCTGGCCAATGTGCGCCAGGCCGCAACGGACCTGAACCGCCCCGTGGGCGTGTTCGCGGACCTGCAGGGTCCCAAGATCCGCCTCGAGACGTTCGCCGACGGCCCCCACGTGCTGGCAGAGGGTGACAAGTTCACCATCACCACGCGGGACGTGCCGGGCGACGCTCACGAGTGCGGCACCACGTTCAAGGGCCTGCCCGGCGACGTGGCACCGGGGGACACCCTGCTGATCAACGACGGCAAGGTGCGCCTGCGCGCCGTGTCCGTCACGGACACTGACGTGCTCACGGAGGTCGTGGTCGGCGGCGAGGTCTCCGACCACAAGGGCATCAACCTCCCCGGCGTGGCCGTGAACGTGCCCGCCCTGAGCGCCAAGGACGAGGACGATCTGCGCTGGGCCCTGCGTGCAGGCGTCGACATGATCGCCCTGTCCTTCGTGCGCAGCGCCGACGACATCGACCGCGTGCACGAGATCATGGACGAGGAGGGCCGCCGCGCCCCCGTCATCGCCAAGATCGAGAAGCCGCAGGCCGTGGAGGCCCTCGAGGAGATCATCGACGCGTTCGACGCGATCATGGTCGCCCGCGGTGACCTCGGCGTCGAGCTCCCACTCGAGGAGGTGCCGATCGTCCAGAAGCGCGCCGTGGAACTGGCCCGCCGCTGGGCCAAGCCCGTCATCGTTGCCACCCAGGTCCTGGAGTCCATGATCGAGGCACCGACGCCCACCCGCGCCGAGACCTCCGACTGCGCCAACGCGGTCCTGGACGGAGCCGACGCCGTCATGCTCTCCGGCGAGACCAGCGTGGGCAAGTACGCGATCCGCGCCATCCAGACCATGGCCCGCATCATCGAGTCCACGGAGGAGCACGGGATCTCCCGGATCCCCCCGCTGCTGGCCCGCCCCCGCACGCGCGGCGGGGCCGTGACCCGCGCGGCCGTCGAGGTCGCACTGGAGGTCGGCGCCAAGTACATCGTCGGCTTCACGCAGACCGGTGACTCGGCCCGCAGGCTCTCGCGCATGCGCCCGCCGACACCGATGTTCGGCTTCACCTCGAACCGGCAGACCGTGAACTACATGTGCCTGTTCTGGGGCATCCGTCCGCGGCTGGTGGAGTTCGTGGACCACACCGACAAGATGGGCAACCAGGTGGAGGAGGAGCTCCTCTCCGCCAAGCTCGTGGACCAGGACGACCTCGTGGTGGTCGTCTCCGGCTCTCCGCCAGGCAGGGCCGGCTCCACCAACTCCCTGCGCGTGCAGCGCATCGGCGACCACGCCGAGGCCAGCACCGTGGACGGCGAGTACGCCTCCCGCCACGAGGAGATCCGCCCGTGGCGGACCAGGGAGCAGGCCGCGGAGGACCTGGTGCGGCGCATGAACGAGCACTGATCCTTCTCGCGGGGCCGGCCCGGTGAAGGGCCGTGCACGACGACGCGGGGTGAGGTTCCGGACGGAACCTCACCCCGCGTCGTCGTGCAGTGTGGTGGTGCGCAGCGAAGGGACGCGCGGCGCAGTGCCCGCTCAGCCCTTGATCTGGTCCAGCACGGTCTCGGCGACCTGGCGCATGGACAGGCGGCGGTCCATGGAGGTCTTCTGGATCCAGCGGAAGGCGTCGGGCTCGCTCAGGCCCAGCTGGCCCATGAGGCGGCTCTTGGCGCGGTCCACGAGCTTGCGGGTCTCGAACTGCTCGGTGAGGTCCTCGATCTCCGCGGCCAGCGCGGCGATCTGCTCACCGCGGGAGATGGCGATCTCCATGGCGGGCACCAGGTCCCCGGCCGTGAAGGGCTTGACCACGTAGGCCATGGCGCCGGCCTCCTGCGCGCGCTCCACGAGCTCGCGCTGGTTGAAGGCCGTGAGAAGCACCACGGGGGCGATCCGCTCCTGCGCCAGCGTCGCGGCGGCGGTGATGCCGTCCATGACGGGCATCTTCACGTCCATGAGCACCAGGTCCGGGCGGTGCTCGCGGGCCAGCTCCACGGCCTGCTCGCCGTCCGCGGCCTGAGCGACCACGTCATACCCCTCCTGCTGCAGCATCTCGACGATGTCGAGGCGGATCAGGGTCTCGTCCTCCGCGACGACGACGCGGCGGGGAGAGGACGTGCTCATGGGGTGTGGCTCCTTCGGATCGGGGGCGGCGCAGCCAGGCCGTACACCAGCCTAGTTCACGCGGCAGGGCGGTGGCAGGGTCGTGGTGGCGGGGTGGGGCGCCGATTCCGTTAGACTGCAGGACGTTGCCTGCCCGAGTGGCGGAATCGGTAGACGCACCGCACTCAAAATGCGGCGATGAGAATCGTGAGGGTTCGAGTCCCTCCTCGGGCACCAGAATTGACGGTCATTGTTCAGCGCCTAGGATGGGTTCCGCCCTGCGTGAACGCCGGGTGAACGCACGGCGCCACGAGCCGCTGGTCCTCAGCACGGCGCCCATCACCGACTCAAGGACGTGGATGGATCCCCTCCTGCTCGTGGTCATCGTCATCGCACTGGCGTTGTTCTTCGACTTCACCAACGGCTTCCACGACACGGCCAACGCGATGGCCACCCCCATCGCCACGGGCGCCATCAAGCCCAAGGCCGCCGTCGCCCTCGCCGCCGTGTTGAACCTGGTCGGCGCCTTCCTCTCCACCGAGGTGGCCAAGACCGTCTCCTCCGGCATCATCAAGGAGGGAGCGGGCGGACTCTCCATCACGCCTGACGTGATCCTGGCGGGCCTCATGGGCGCCGTGCTGTGGAACCTGCTCACCTGGCTCTACGGTCTGCCGTCCTCCTCCTCCCACGCGCTCTTCGGCGGGCTCATCGGCGCCGCCGTGGTGGGTGCGGGCTTCGGCGCGGTCAACTACCTCACCCTCGTGGACAAGGTGCTGCTGCCGGCCCTCGCCGCCCCTCTCATCGCCGGCGTGGCCGCCTACCTCGCCACCAAGCTCGCGTACTGGATCACCAAGCGCCCCTCCGGGACGGCCTCGCCCAAGCGCGGCGGCTTCCGGATCGGCCAGATCTTCTCCTCCTCCCTCGTGGCCCTGGCCCATGGCACCAACGACGCGCAGAAGACCATGGGCATCATCACGCTCGTGCTCATCGCCGCCGGCGTGCAGGCCCCCGGCTCCGGACCGGAGCTGTGGGTCATCGCGGCCTGTGCCCTCGCCATCGCCGCAGGCACCTACACGGGCGGCTGGAGGATCATCCGTACCATCGGCACCGGCCTGACCGACGTGAAGCCCGCCCAGGGCTTCGCCGCCGAGGTCTCCACCGCCTCCGCCATCCTCGCCTCCTCCCACCTCGGCTTCGCCCTCTCCACCACGCAGGTGGCCTCCGGCTCCGTCATCGGCTCCGGGCTGGGCCGCAAGGGGGCCGGCGTGCGCTGGCGCACCGCAGGCAAGATCGCGACCGGGTGGCTCTTCACCCTCCCGGCCTCCGCGATCGTGGGCGCCGTGGCCGCGGCCCTGACGCACCTCGGCCTGGTCGGCGTCGTGGCCCTCGTGGTCCTCGGCCTCGCCGCCATCATCACGGTCTTCGTCGTCTCCCAGCGCAACGCTGTGGGCCACCACAACGCCATCAGCGACGTCGAGGCCTCCGGGCAGGCCGTGCACATCCCCACCAAGAAGGAGCGCCGCTCCGCCGCCCGCAAGGCCCGCGAGGCGGCCGCCAAGGCCGCCAAGGAGGCCCGCAAGGCCAGGCAGGCCGCCGACGCCGCAGCGAAGCACGCCAAGACCCTCGCCGCGAGCGAGATGCGGGCGGCCCGCCGTGCCTCGGACCTCGAAGCGGCGGCACGGGTGCGCTTCCGCAGCGGCAGCGATGCGGCAGGAGCCGAGCCCCCGGTCAAGGACCCGTCGGCGAAGTCCGAATCGTCCGCGTCATCCGAGAAGGAGCACTGAGATGGTCGAGTGGATCGCCTTCGTCCAGGTCGCCGTCGCCACCATCATCGCGGCCGTGGTCATCGCCGGACTCTACGGCCTCGGCGTGCGCCTGCAGGCCGTCGCCGAGGACGAGGGGCGCTCGCGCTCCCTCGTGCGCGCCGGCTCCTGGCTGTGCTTCGGCCTGTGCGGCGTGGGCGTCCTGTTCGGGATCGCGCTCATCGTGCCGCAGCTGCAGCCGCTGCTCGGGCTGTAGGGCGCTTCGAGGCCCCTGAAGGGCAGCGGCCGGGTACGTCGGGCGCAGGGCCCGGGCACCCGGGCCGGGTGCACGACCGCGCCCCGCACGGGACGCAGCGGGCGCGCGGACCCAGACACGCGGCGTCGTGCGGGACCGGCTCAGCGGGGCTTGATCAGCTGATTGGTGATCCGCGCCGTGGCGACCCTGCGGCCGTCCTCGTCCTCGATCACGATCTCGTGCGTCGTGGTGGTGCGGCCCAGGTGCACCGGCGTGCAGATCCCGCGCACCACACCGGAACGCGCCCCGCGGTGGTGCGTGATGTTCAGGTCGACGCCCACCGGGTTCAGCCTGCCTGCCGCATGCAGTGCGGCGGCCAGGGAGCCCAGCGTCTCGGCCAGCGCAGCCGACGCTCCTCCGTGCAGCAGGCCCACCACCTGCGTGTTGCCCTCCACCGGCATGGTCGCCTCCACGCGCTGCACCTCGAAACGCTCGAAGTGGATGCCGAGCTTGGGGGCCAGCGTGCCGAGGCCGTGGCCGCCCAGCGCGCCCCAGGCCTCGGGTGGGACCCCCGCAGCGGTGAGCTCGTCGGCGAAGGGGTGATCGGGCAGGGTATCGGTCATGGGCACTAGGCTGGCATCCGTGAGCCCCGCCGCCAAGTCCACGTCAGTGTCCACCGATCCCGGGCAAGCCCGGCCCCGCCTGCTCGTCCTCGACGGGCACTCCATGGCCTTCCGCGCCTTCTTCGCGCTCCCGGCCGAGAACTTCCTCACCGCCACCGGGCAGTACACCAACGCCGTGCACGGCTTCGTGGCCATGCTCCTGAAGATGATCGAACAGCGCGAGCCCACCCACGTGGCCGTCGCGTTCGACCTGGACACGCCCACGTTCCGCTCCGAGTCCTACGGCGAGTACAAGGGCGGGCGCAATGCCACTCCGGAGGAGTTCAAGGGGCAGATCCCGCTGATCGACGAGGTCATGCGGGCCCTGAACGTCACCACCATCACCCTGGACGGTTACGAGGCGGACGACATCCTCGCCACGCTCTCCACCCAGGGTGAGCGTGACGGCTTCGACGTGATCGTCGTCTCCGGCGACCGCGACGCGTTCCAGCTGATCGATCAGCACGTCACGGTTCTCTACCCCAAGAAGGGCGTCTCCGACATCCCGCCCATGGACTCGGCCGCCGTCGAGGAGAAGTACGGCGTGGCCCCGGCGAACTACCCGGACCTGGCAGCCCTGGTGGGGGAGAAGGCCGACAACCTCCCCGGCGTGCCCGGCGTGGGCCCCAAGACCGCAGCCAAGTGGATCGGCCTCTACGGTGACGCCGAGGGCGTCCTCGCGCATGCCGACGAGATCAAGGGCAAGGCGGGGGAGAACCTGCGCGCCCACATGGACGATGTGCGCCGCAACCGCGAGCTCAACGCCCTGGTGCGAGACCTCGACCTCGGCGTGAGCTGGGATCAGCTCACGCTGCGCACGCCCGACGCGGATGCGGTGGACGAGGTCTTCAACGCCCTGGAGTTCCGCACCCTGCGCAAGCGCGTGGCCGAGGTGTTCCCCGGCGCGGAGAGCCCCGTGGAGACCGTGGCCGTGCCGGAGCCGGTCCTGGTGAGCGAGGCGTCTCAGCTGACCTCCTTCCTGAAGGAGGGGGCCGGCGAACTGCACGCCATCGACGTGGACCTCGCTCAAGCGCCCGGCGTGGGCGAGGACGAGGACGTGCTCTCCCTCTCGCTCGCCCGCGCGGGAGCCACCGCGTGGCTGGACCCGAGTTCCCTCGACGAGGAGGCGACGCGGGCCCTGGCCGGCTGGCTCGCCGACGTCGACGCACCCAAGGCCCTGCACGGCTACAAGCGCGCGCTCAAGGCGCTGCGCGCCCGCGGCCTGGAACTGGCCGGGGTCGTGGACGACACCATGATCTCCGCGTACCTGGACCAGCCGGACCGGCGCAGCCACGAACTGCCCGACCTGGTGCAGGTGTACCTGAAGGAGACCCTGGACACCGAGCCTGCAGGGCAGGGCGAACTGGACCTGGACGGCGCGGGCGACACCAAGGCAGCCACGGCGGGCGCCGGGCGCGCCGACGCGATCCGGCGGCTGCACGAACTGCTCGCGGCCCGGCTCGAGGAGCAGGGCCAGCGTGGCCTGCTCACCGACCTGGAGCTGCCGCTCTCCGCGGTCCTGGCCGACATGGAGACCGCGGGCATCGCCGTGGACGTGCCGGCCCTGGACGCCCTCATCGACGAGTTCTCCTCCACCATGGCCACGGCGCAGTCCGAGGCGTTCGCCGCGATCGGCCACGAGGTGAACCTCGGTTCGCCCAAGCAGCTGCAGGTGGTCCTGTTCGAGGAACTCGAGCTGCCGAAGACCAAGAAGATCAAGACCGGCTACACGACGGACGCAGCGAGCCTGCAGGACCTGCTGGAGAAGACCGGCCATCCGTTCCTCGTGGCGCTCATGGCCCACCGTGACGCGTCCAAGCTCAAGCAGATGGCCGAGGGGCTGCGCAAGGCCGTGGCGGCGGACGGGCGGATCCACACGACCTACGCGCAGACGATCGCGGCCACGGGGCGGCTGTCCTCACTCAACCCGAACCTGCAGAACATCCCGATCCGCTCCGAGGCGGGGCGCCGGATCCGCGAGGTGTTCGTGGTGGGCGAGGGCTACTCCACGCTGCTCACCGCCGACTACTCGCAGATCGAGATGCGCATCCTGGTGCACCTGGCCGAGGACCCGGCCCTGGTGCAGGCCTTCAAGGACGGGGAGGACCTGCACCGCTTCGTCGGCTCGCACGTGTTCGGCGTGTCCCCGGAGGACGTCACCTCGGAGATGCGTTCCAAGGTCAAGGCCATGTCCTACGGCCTCGCGTACGGCCTGAGCTCCTTCGGGCTGTCGAAGCAGCTGAACATCTCCGTGGACGAGGCGCGGACCCTGATGAAGGACTACTACTCCCGCTTCGGCGCGGTGAAGACCTTCCTCGCCTCCGTCGTGGAGCAGGCCCGCAAGGACCTCTACACGCAGACCCTGCTCGGACGCCGCCGCCACCTGCCGGACCTCACCTCGGATGTCCGCCAGCTGCGCGACATCGCCGAGCGCGCAGCCCTCAACGCGCCCATCCAGGGCACCGCGGCGGACATCATCAAGCTCGCGATGCTGGCCGTGCGACGCCGGCTGGATGCGGAGGGCCTCACCTCCCGCATGCTGCTGCAGGTCCACGACGAACTCGTGCTCGAGGTGGCCGCCGGCGAGGAGGCCGCCGTGGAGGCGATCCTGGTCGAGGAGATGGGCTCGGCGATGACGCTGTCCGTCCCGCTGGACGTGCAGGTCGGCCGCGGGCGCACGTGGCAGGAGGCCGGTCACTGATGACGGGACAGCTGGACGCGCCTCTGCGCTTGGAATCCTTCACCGTCCAGGGGGCACCGGGGGAGCCGGATCCGCGCGCGGCCGCCGTGGTGCGGGCCTCCGACCACGGCTTCCTGGAACCGGCCAGGGACGGCGAGCTGATGATCTCGCAGCTGGACCGCTACCGCGGCGACGGCACCGTCCTGACGGCGGTGTACGACGACGCGCCGGTGCCGGGCACGCTGGGCGCCGGTGAGCCCGTCTCCACCTTCGGGGACTTCGTCGGTTCCCTGTGCGTGGCGCCCGGTGCCGTCACACCGGCCCAGCTGATCACCGACGTCTCGGTGCGGACCTCGCACCGGCGTCGCGGGATCCTGCGGGCCATGATGACCTCTGCTCTGGACCGCGGACGCCAGCAGGGCCTCGGTCTCGCCGCGCTCACGGCGTCCGAGGGCGGGATCTACGGACGCTTCGGCTTCGGCGTGGCGGCCTGGGGGCACCCGATCACCGTGCGCGTGCGTTCCGGCCTGCACCTGCTGCCCCACGTGCAGCAGCTCGTGGACGCCTCCGGGATCATGGTCACCCAGCCGGACCCGGACGCGTTCCCGGGCCAGTACGCCGAGGCCTTCGCCGCGTTCCAGGCGCGCACGCCCGGACAGATCGGCAGCACCGAGGCCTACCGCCGGCGTGTGGCAGGGCACGCGAACCCCTGGGCGGAGCAGGGCGGGCAGCACAGCTGGCGCCGCCTCGTGGCGCTCGGTGCGGACGGCACGGCGCGGGGCTGGGCCATCGCCGAGGCCGCATGGGAGGCAGGCAAGGCCTCTCTGACCGTGCTGGAGCTCGGTGCCGCCGACGCCGTGACCGAACTGGCCCTGTGGCAGTATCTCGGCGCCACCGACCTGGTCGAGGAGATCACCTTCTCCTGCGGCCCGGCGGACACGGTCCTCACCTCGGCCCTGGCCAACCCCCGCGACGCCCAGCTGGGGACACGCAAGGACCGGTTGTGGCTGCGCCTGCTCGATCTGGATACGGCGTTCTCGGCCCGTGGGCTCGCTTCGGACGGTGTCCTCGGGCTGCGGGTGCACGACCGGCTCGGCCACGTGGACGGCGAACACACCGTGGTGCGTGAGTCCGGTTCGACGCGGGTGGAACCCGGGCTCCCCGGCACCGGCACTCCCGGGGCGGCTCCCGTGCTGGAGACCGACGCGCAGACGCTCGCCTCGCTGTTCCTCGGCGCGCTCCCGCTGCGTTCCCTGCTGGACGTGGGGCGGGCACGGCTCGAGGTCGGCGACGCCGCGGCGGTGCAGGCGCTGCTCGGCTCCGGCGGTGCGCCGGTCCCGTACAACGCGTACGGCTTCTGAGGTTTCCGGGCCCGGGCCGGTGCGGTCGCTGTGACGCGGGTCCCCGCCCGGGGCCTTTGACCGGGCACCGCGGTCATCGTAGACTGGACGGGTCCGTGCCGACGTGTGCGCGGGCGCAGTACCCCATCCATCATTCGGTCACCGTCCCATGACAGTGACCGACCGAGATCAAATCCGTATCGGAGCCCCTTCTACATGACCATCACGAACCCGGAGAAGACCGGTATCCCTCAGGTCGCCGTCAACGACATCGGCTCGGAGGAGGACTTCCTCGCCGCTGTCGACGCCACCATCAAGTACTTCAACGACGGTGACCTGGTCGAGGGCCAGGTCGTCAAGGTCGATCATGACGAGGTCCTGCTGGACATCGGCTACAAGACCGAGGGCGTCATCCCCTCCCGCGAGCTCTCCATCAAGCACGATGTCGACCCGGCCGATGTGGTCGAGGTGGGCGACACCGTGGAGGCCCTCGTCCTCACCAAGGAGGACAAGGAAGGCCGTCTGATCCTGTCGAAGAAGCGCGCTCAGTACGAGCGTGCCTGGGGCGACATCGAGAAGATCAAGGAAGAGGACGGCGTCGTCACCGGCACCGTCATCGAGGTGGTCAAGGGTGGTCTCATCCTCGACATCGGGCTGCGCGGCTTCCTGCCCGCCTCCCTCGTCGAGATGCGCCGTGTGCGCGACCTGGCCCCGTACATCGGTCAGCAGCTCGAGGCGAAGATCATCGAGCTGGACAAGAACCGCAACAACGTGGTGCTCTCCCGCCGTGCATGGCTCGAGGAGACCCAGTCGGCCGTCCGCACCGACTTCCTCAACAAGCTCGAGAAGGGCCAGGTCCGCGAGGGCGTCGTGTCCTCCATCGTCAACTTCGGTGCGTTCGTGGACCTCGGCGGTGTCGACGGCCTGGTGCACGTCTCCGAGCTGTCCTGGAAGCACATCGACCACCCGTCCGAGGTCGTCGAGGTGGGCCAGAAGGTCACCGTCGAGGTGCTCGAGGTGGACATGGACCGCGAGCGCGTCTCCCTGTCCCTGAAGGCCACCCAGGAGGATCCGTGGCAGGCCTTCGCCCGCACGCACGCCCTGGGCCAGGTCGTGCCGGGCAAGGTCACCAAGCTCGTCCCCTTCGGCGCGTTCGTGCGCGTCGAGGACGGCATCGAGGGCCTGGTGCACATCTCCGAGCTGGCCGAGCGTCACATCGACCTCGCCGAGCAGGTCGTGTCCGTGGGCGAGGAGATCTTCGTCAAGGTCATCGACATCGATCTCGAGCGTCGCCGCATCTCGCTGTCCCTCAAGCAGGCCAACGAGGGCGTCGATCCCGAGGGCACCGAGTTCGACCCGGCGCTGTACGGCATGGCCGCCGAGTACGACGAGCTGGGCAACTACAAGTACCCCGAGGGCTTCGACCCGGAGACCAACGAGTGGCTCGAGGGTTACGAGACGCAGCGTGCGGCCTGGGAGGCCCAGTACGCCGAGGCGCAGACCCGCTGGGAGGCCCACAAGAAGCAGGTGGCCGCCGCCCTCGAGCAGGACGCCGCCGCGAACAACACGGCTGCTCCGGCCGCGCAGTCGACCTCCTACTCCTCCGAGGCCCCGGCTCGCACCGACGCCGGCACGCTCGCCTCGGACGAGGCGCTGGCCGCGCTGCGTGAGAAGCTCACGGGCAACTGATCGAACCCGGCACACGCCGGATCGAGACCGTCAAGGGCGGGTCCACTCCTTCGGGAGCGGGCCCGCCCTCGGCGTTGATGCGGGCTCGCCGCGTCGGGATCCTCCCCGAAGAGCAGGTGCCGTCCTGCGCTCAGCCGCGGCGCGTGGAGACGGTGACGGTGAAGGTACGGTTGCGCGCCACCTGCCGCGTGGGACCCACGATGGAGCCGAGCCGGCCGCGGTGCTGCAGGTGCGAGTTGTAGACGGTCACCAGCCGGCCGCCCGGGCGGAGCAGGCACGCTGCGGCCTGGATCAGCTTCACGCCGATCCCCACGTGCACGGTCCCACCCTGGTGGAACGGCGGGTTCAGCAGGACCAGGTCCGCGCTGCCCGCGGCGAGGTGGTCACCAGCGTCGGCGCGCACGACCCTGAGCTGCCCCGGCTGCGGGAGGGACGCAGCGTCCACGAGGCGGTCCGCGCCGAGCGTGGCCCCGATCGTCGCCGCTGCCGACGCCACCGCGTCGGAGGAATCATCGGTCGCCTCGATCCTGGTGCCCGGCCAGGCCAGGCCGGCCCAGGCCGCCACCGTCCCGTTGCCGCAGCCGAGGTCGACGACGACGTCGCCCGGCTCCGGCGCGGTCCCCTCCGCGATCAGCGACTCCAACAGCAGGCGCGTCCCAGGATCCAGCGCGGCGCCGCCGAACGCCTCGCCGATGCCGACCAGGCTCAGGCGGTGCCCGGCCACGTGGACCGTGGCGGTGGCGGACGACGGTGCAGGTAGGCCCCGGCCCGCGTCACGCTGCACCCTGAGCAGGCGCGACTTGCGCTCCGCCAGCTGCGGGTGCACCTCGCCGAAGCCGGCGGACAACGGGGTGTTCATGCCAGTGCTCAGGTGCTTCACGCGCCCCCCGGCGATCAGGAGGGCGTCCGGCGCCACCCGGCTCAGCAGCGCCACCTGACGGGCCACGGCGTCCACGGCCCGGGGGAGCTGCCACAGCAGCAGGCGGGCGCCCTCGAGGGCCTCCGGCGTCGCGGCGATCTGCTCCCACGTGTGCGCCAGTCCCAGCGCGGCGGCGTTCGCGGCTAGGGCACGCTCGTGCACCAGACGATCCTGCAGCACACGCACGCCGGTGACACCCGCCGAGGCGAGGCCCAGCGTGAGGGCACCGTGGCGCTCGCCCAGGACCGCGACGTCGGGCCCAGAGAGCCCCCGGCGACGGATCTCATCCAACCCCTCACGCAACAGCAGTTCGTCGGTCGCATCCCACGCGCGCAGCGTGGGGTCCTCGACGTCCGGGAAGCGCCGTAGGCCCTGCAGCGTGGTGAGCACGCGCTCCGGCAACGGCGCCGCGTCCGGCCGGCTCACGGCGCCCACACCGCACCGCCGCGCGTGACCGTGGCGCGGCCGGCCAGCAGGGCCTCGACGCGCGCTTCGACGTCCGCCAACGACGCTTCGCTGTCCGGCGCCGTCAACTCCAGACGCAGGCCCGCGGCGTCGTACGCCGTCCCCACGACCGCGACGCCCTCCACGTCCCCGCCCAGCGCGCGCAGGGCGTTCTCCGCGCGCCCGGCCTCCGACATCGGCACTGCGATCTCCAGGCTGCGACGGCGGTGCCAGAGCTGCGTGGCTGCGACGTCCAGGGCCGAACTCACGGCACCGGAGTACGCGCGCACCAGGCCGCCCGCGCCGAGCAGGATGCCGCCGAACCAGCGCGTGACGACGGCGACGACATCGCTCAGGTCCCGGTGCCCGGGCGCCGTCTCGCGTTGGGCGAGCGCTTGCAGCATCGGCACACCCGCCGTGCCGCCCGGCTCCCCGTCATCCGAGGAACGCTGGACATCGCGGTCGGGACCGAGGATGAAGGCGCTGCAATGATGGCGCGCATCGTGGTGCTCGCGTCGCGCTGTCTCGATGACCTCGCGCGCCTGAGCCTCCGAGGTCACCGGCACCAGCCGAGCGAGGAAGACCGAGCGCTGGATCTCCGTCGTCCGCTCCACCGGGCGCAGCAGGCGGGTGAACCGCTCGGCGCGGACATCGGGGAGGGCAGGGAAGGCGGCACCGGACACCGTCCAAGCCTAGCGGGGGCGCCTCGACGTGTTTCGCTCGAGGGATGACCTGTCTGGGAGGCATGGAGCCCTGTCCGTGAGGCAGGAATCCGTGAGGCAGGATGAGGGGCATGAGTGAGCAGCAGGGACCAGAACGCATCGGCCTCACCGGCGGGATCGCCGCAGGCAAGTCCAGCGTCGCCGCGCGCTTGCGGGAACTCGGCGCGCTGATCATCGATGCCGATGCGATCGTGCGGGAACTGCAGGAGCCTGGAGGCGCAGCGCTCGAGGGCATCGTGGAGGCGTTTGGTCAGGGGATGCTCACGGCGGACGGCCGGCTGGACCGCGCGGCACTCGGCGCCCTCGTGTTCGGGGACGAGGCGGCCAGGGGACGCCTCAATGCGATCGTGCACCCCCTGGTGCGCGAGGAGGCCGCACGGCGCATCGCCGCCGCTCCGGCCGGGACCGTCATCGTCGAGGACATCCCCCTCCTTGTCGAGACCGGGCAGGCCGGGCGCTTCGACCGGGTCCTGGTGGTGCAGGCGCCGTTGGAGGAGCGCGTGCGGCGCATGGTGAGCGAGCGGGGGATGCGGCGCGAGGACGCACTGGAGCGGATCTCGGCTCAGGCGAGCGACGAGGAGCGGGCCGCCGCAGCGACGGATCTCATGGACAACTCCGGGTCCCGCGAAGAGCTCCTGCGGGCCGTCGATCGGTTCTGGGAGAGCGTGCGGCGCTGAAGCTTGCCGCATTGATGCCGCGGGCGTCCCTCACAGGGCCCTGGCTTTCCGCGGATCGGTGCGTCCTGTCCACAGTTCTCCGCCAGGCTCCTGCGGGCCTCCCCTTGCAAGGAGCAGGGTGGGGCCATGGAAGCCACCAGGGAAGCGCTCGAGGCGACGGTCCAGGACCTCGCCGACCTGCAGGAGCGCGAGCGGCACCTCTCCGACGTCGAGGCCGTGGACCTCATGCGTGGCATCCAGCGCCTCATTCACGCGGCCGAGGCGGCCCAGTCCGTCCTGACGCGCGTGGTGCATGCCCACCGGGCCGCTTCAGGCACCGAGCGTAGCGACGCCGAGGTGCTGCGGGGCGTGGCGGGCGAGGTCGCCCTCGCGCGGCGACTCCCGGCGAGCCGGGCGCAACGCCTCGTGCGCACGGCCCTCGCACTGGCCAGCGACCTGCCGGCCACGGCCACCGTGTTCGCCAGCGGCGACGCCACCGAACGCCAGGTCACCGCCTTGGCGCTGGAGACCGAGTGCCTCGGGCCGGAGGACCGGCGCCGGATCGACGAGGAGCTGGCGCCGAGGCTGGCCTCCCTCACGGAACGGCAGGTGACCGCGGAGGCCACCGCCGCCGTCGTGCGCGCCACGCCCACGGCGGCCCGCGCCCGGATCGAGGCGGCCGAGGCACGGCGCAGGGTGACGATGCGCCCGGAGTCCGATTGCATGGTGCGCGTCAGCGCCCTGCTGCCGGTCGCGGCCGGGACGGCCCTGCACCAGGAACTGCACCGCAGCGCCCTGAGCCTGAACGCCGCCGGGGACCCACGCACCCTCGGCCAGGCCATGGCGGACACCCTCGTGGAACGGGTGCTCGCGACCCCCGCCGGTCCGGAGGAGGGAGGCGCCGCAGCACGGCGTTCCCCGCGGGTGGAGGTGCACCTGGTCATGACGGACCTTGCGCTGCTCGGCGTCACGGACACGCCGGCCAGGCTGCGCGGACACGGGACCATCCCCGCCGCAGCCGCCCGGGTCCTGATCGGTGCAGCCGCCGACGGCGACACGGCGTGGCTGCGACGGCTGTACACCGAGCCGGGGACCGGCGAGTTGGTGGCCATGGAGTCCAGCCGCAGGCGCTTCTCCGAGGGGATGAAGACCTTCCTCACGGACCGCGACGGCTGGTGCAGGGAACCCTACTGCGACGCCGTGGCCACTGAACCCGACCACGTGCAACCGGTCCGCGCGGGCGGAGTCACAGCGGTGCGCAACGGCCAGGCCGCCTGCCGGATGTGGAACCTCGTCAAGGAGGAGCCGGGCTGGTCCTCCACCGTCCGGCCCGACGGGGCGATCGTCATCACCACCCCGACCGGCCACGACTACGTCAGTCCACGCCGCGATGTCCCCTTCGAGCGCGGCTTCGGAGGCGGCGCGCCACGTGGACCTGACGACGAGGACGAGGAACCCGGACTGGCGGCCTGACGCTGTTGCGGGGGACCGGCTACGCCCTGGGCGCAGCCGGTGCGAGGTGTCGGGCTCCAGGCCTACCCTTGAAGCATGTCCCTTGCCCAGAAGATCGATCGTGTCGTCGCACCCTTCGAGGTCATCTCCGAGTACCAGCCGGCAGGTGACCAGCCCAAGGCCATCGCGGAGCTGGCCGAACGCGTCACGGCGGGGGAGAAGGACGTGGTGCTCATGGGCGCCACCGGTACCGGTAAGTCGGCGACCGCCGCCTGGCTCGTGGAGCAGGTGCAGCGCCCCACCCTCGTCCTGGTGCAGAACAAGACCCTCGCCGCGCAGCTCGCCAACGAGCTGCGTGAGCTGCTTCCCAACAACGCCGTCGAGTACTTCGTCTCCTACTACGACTACTACCAGCCCGAGGCCTACGTCCCGCAGACGGACACCTTCATCGAGAAGGACTCCTCGGTCAACGAGGAGGTGGAGCGCCTGCGCCACTCCGCCACGAACGCGCTGCTGACCCGCCGCGACGTGATCGTGGTCGCCACCGTGTCCTGCATCTACGGCCTTGGCACGCCGGAGGAGTACATCTCCCAGATGGTCACCGTGAAGGTGGGGGACGAGATGGATCGGGACGAGCTGTTGCGTCGCTTCGTGGACATGCAGTACTCGCGCAACGACATCGACTTCCACCGCGGCACCTTCCGGGTG
>Ga0164242_10002389_pt1 | contig 21718 bp, 18 predicted proteins | sample OricomgcompostMG_FD_108783 | JGI IMG/M metagenome (GOLD analysis project Ga0164242, IMG submission 108783) | Miracle-Growth compost microbial communities from Emeryville, California, USA - Original compost - Miracle growth compost (MG) ... | reverse complement strand
GTTAGAACCAGGCTTCGGTGTAACTATTGGTAATGCTTTACGTCGTATCTTACTTTCATCGCTTGAAGGTTATGCGATCACTTCTGTTCGTTTTTCAGGTGTTACGCATGAGTTTTCAACCATAAAAGGTGTTGTTGAAGACGTTACCGAGATCATCCTGAACCTGAAACAGGTTCGTTTGAAAAAATCAGGCGAAACAGGCGACAGCGAGAAAATTTTCGTTATCATCAATGGCCAGGATAGTTTCAAGGCTGGTGATATCACCAAATTCTCAAATAATTTTACTGTTTTAAATCCCGACCTGGTAATCTGTAATATGGATTCATCGGTTACGCTTGAAATTGAGCTGACTGTAAACAAAGGCCGTGGTTATATTGCCAGCGAGGAAAATAAAAATCCGGATGCTGCTGTAGGCGTTATCGCTATCGATTCCATCTACACCCCAATCAAAAACGTAAAATATACCATCGAGAATTATCGTGTGGAGCAAAAAACCGACTATGAAAAATTAGTACTGGATATTGCTACCGACGGTTCCATCCATCCTGAAGACGCGCTGAAAGAAGCTGCGAAGATCCTGATCCAGCACTTTATGCTGTTCAGCGATGAGAACATGATGCTGGAAGCACAGGCTAAAGAAGAAACTAAAGAAGTTGACGAGGAAATTCTGCACATGCGCAAGATCCTGAAAACTGAACTGGTTGACCTTGACCTGTCAGTACGCGCGTTGAACTGCCTGAAAGCAGCCGACATCCGCAGCCTGGCCGATCTGGTTTCATACGATGTAGCCGACATGCTGAAATTCAGAAACTTCGGTAAAAAATCGTTAACTGAAATTCAGGACCTGGTTAAATCAAAAGGCTTATCTTTTGGTATGAACCTGTCTAAATTTAAACTGGACGAGGAATAGTTTAGTGATTAGAGGTTAGAGATTAGTTAATTTAGTCTTTAACCTCTTTTTATTTATTAAGTATAAGATCAGAGAAAGAATAGTGACTAATCTCTGATCACTAATTAACTAATCACTATTACCGCGTAATTCCGAGGGCTCGACTGAAAAGCCGCCCAACGGTATGCACGTGCCACTAACAACAAAACAATGAGACACGGAAAAAAAGTAAACCACTTAGGCCGTACCGACAGTCACCGCAAAGCGATGATGGGTAACATGGCTACCTCGCTGATACTGCACAAGCGTATCGCCACTACACTGGCAAAAGCAAAAGCGCTGCGCGTTTATGTTGAGCCATTGATCACCAAATCAAAAAGCGATACTACGCATTCACGCCGTACCGTATTCAGCTACCTGCAGGATAAAGATGCTGTAAGCATCCTTTTCCGCGAAGTGGCTGAAAAAGTAGCTAACCGCCCGGGTGGTTATACCCGTATCATTAAACTGGAAAACCGTTTAGGTGATAACGCGGAAATGGCGCTGATTGAGTTAGTAGACTACAATACAGTTTACACTAAAGATGGCGCTGCCGCTGTTGCTAAAAAATCAACCCGCCGTCGTGGTGGTGCTGGTAAAGGCAAAGCTACAGAAGCTGCTGCTCCGGCTGCCGCTGCTGCACCAGTTGCAGAAGCAGCTGTTGAAGTACAGGATGAGCCGATAGCTGAAGCCCCTGTTGCAGAAGAAGCTGCACCCGCCGTTGAAGAGCAAGCCCCTGAAGCTACCGAAGGCCCGGTTGCCGACGAAAGTAACGCCGAAAAAGGAGAGTAATCCCCTCTAAATCTCCCCTAAGGGAAGATTTAAAGATAACAAAAAGCCCCGGTCAATTTGCAAATTGACCAGGGCTTTTTGTTTGAAATCATTTTTCGTAGAGACATATAATTATGTGTCTCCCATTATGAAAGCGAATGAATAGCATAATCCTGATTCAAATCCGCATAATAGCGTAAGACACATAATCATGTGTCTCTACAAGCAGAATATCACCTCAATTCCTGCCAACCTGTCATCACAAAACGACATATTTCTGACGGTATGAGCAGTTAAAAAATGCCATTAAACCTGTTTTTCTGCCAAAATTAACTTGGCACAACCCTTGTTATTATTGCATGGTTAAGAAGTATAATCAGTAAAGGAAAAACAATCATATATGTCTAAAATCATTGGAATCGACTTAGGAACAACAAACTCCTGCGTAGCAGTAATGGAAGGTAACGAGCCGGTAGTTATTGCTAACAGCGAGGGCAAGCGTACCACACCGTCAGTAGTGGCGTTTGTGGACAATGGCGAACGCAAGGTTGGCGACCCGGCCAAACGCCAGGCAATTACAAATCCAACCAAAACCATTTATTCAATTAAACGCTTCATGGGTAACCAGTTTAGCGACGTTGCTAAAGAAGCAGAACGCGTACCCTACAAGGTGGTTAAAGGTGATAATAACACCCCACGTGTAGAGATAGGCGACCGTAAATATACACCACAGGAAATTTCGGCTATGATACTTCAGAAAATGAAGAAAACAGCTGAGGATTTTCTGGGTCAGGAAGTTACCGAGGCGGTTATTACCGTTCCGGCTTATTTTAACGACGCGCAACGCCAGGCTACTAAGGAAGCCGGCGAAATTGCAGGTTTAACAGTTAAACGTATTATTAATGAGCCTACCGCGGCTGCCCTGGCCTACGGCCTGGACAAAGCGCACAAGGACATGAAAATCGCGGTGTTTGACTGCGGTGGCGGTACGCATGACGTATCTGTACTTGAACTGGGCGACGGTATTTTCGAAGTAAAATCAACCGATGGTGATACCCACCTTGGCGGTGACGACTTTGACCAGGTGATAATTGACTGGCTGGCAGATGAGTTTAAGAACGACGAAGGTATTGACCTGCGTAAAGATCCTATGGCGTTACAACGCTTAAAGGAATCGGCTGAAAAAGCTAAAATTGAGCTTTCAAGCACTACACAAAGCGAAATTAACCTGCCATATATTACTGCGGCTGACGGCATGCCTAAGCACTTAGTAAAATCGTTAACCCGTGCTAAATTTGAGCAACTGGCTGATAGCCTGATCAAACGTACTATTGAGCCTTGTAAAACCGCGTTGAAAAACGCCGGTTACAGCGTATCTGGTATCGACGAGATCATCCTGGTTGGTGGTTCAACCCGTATTCCTGCTATACAGGAAGCTGTACAGAAATTTTTTGGCAAAGCGCCTTCAAAAGGTGTTAACCCCGATGAAGTGGTTGCTATAGGCGCAGCTATACAAGGTGGCGTGTTAACCGGCGAAGTGAAGGATGTATTGCTGCTGGATGTTACCCCGCTATCATTAGGTATTGAAACTATGGGTGGTGTAATGACCAAACTGATCGAATCCAATACAACTATCCCAACCAAAAAATCGGAAGTGTTTTCAACCGCGTCAGACAGTCAGCCATCTGTAGAGATCCATATTTTGCAGGGCGAACGCCCAATGGCCGCGCAAAACCGCACCATCGGTCGTTTCCACCTGGATGGCATCCCACCTGCACCGCGTGGCGTACCACAGGTTGAAGTAACCTTTGATATTGATGCCAACGGTATATTACACGTATCGGCTAAAGATAAAGCTACCGGTAAGGAGCAGAAGATCCGTATCGAAGCTTCATCGGGCCTGACAGATGCCGAGATCAAGAAAATGAAGGACGAAGCTGAAGCGAACGCTGAAGCAGATAAAAAGGCTAAAGAGGAAGTTGAAAAACTGAACTCGGCCGATGCCCTGATCTTCTCGACAGAAAAACAACTGAAAGAATACGGTGATAAAATACCTGCCGATAAAAAAGCGCCTATTGAAGAAGGTTTGAAAAAACTGAAAGACGCTTATGCAGCTAAAGATCTGGATGCCATTGAAACTGCCCAAACAGAATTAAACACAGCCTGGACAGCAGCATCTGAAGATATGTATAAAGCAGCAGCCGATGCCGGACAGGCCCAGCCTGGCGGTGAAGCAGGTCCCGACGCTGGCGCGCAAGCCCAGGACGGCGGTGCCGATAGCGTAACTGATGTTGACTTTGAGGAAGTAAAATAATTTCATCAATTATATAGTATAAGCCCCGGTGAAGCAATTCATCGGGGCTTTGCGCTTTAAAATAAACTTGTCATTGCCAGCGTGGCAATCCCCGGCGTGAAGGTCATCATGCAAAGCGACTCTGCTTGCTGGGGATTATTATATAAAGTCCATTAAATATTTACAGTTAATTTAGCTAAATTCTTACCAATTTCATTTTCGACCTTAAAGTCGTTCATAAGCATATCAAAATTGACTATTCTATCATCTATGTTTTGAATATATCAGTTATGGGTGATCTTCTTTCTCATATACCACCAAACTCTTTCAATCGGATTGAGATCCGGAGAGTATGGCGGGAGATATACGAGTTCTATGCGATGTTTATATCTTTCTAATATGGGCTTAAGTCTTTTGGCATGGTGATAGGGCACATTGTCCAAAACCATAACAACCTTTCGCTCGCCATACTGTTTGGTTACCAGTAATAAGAAGCTGAAAAAACTAACCGTATTCCCTTTGTCCGCTTTGCCTGTAATAACAATGCCTGTTTCTGGTTCCATACAGCCGAATAAGGTCTTTCTTTCTCTTTTCCGTTGCTTTTGATTTATTCTTGGCTGTTTCCCTTTCTCTGACCACATATACGAAACCGTAGCGGTGTTTGATAAACTGGCTTCATCCTGAAATACAACTACGGCATCAGCTTCTCTTGATTCCCGGAGTTTTTTTTAAAGCGTTTACCTTTTCTTCCCTGTCTTCTGCTTCAGGGTAAATGCCTTTCCCTTTTTGAAAGGTCAATCCTAACTTTTTCAATATGTTATAAATCTGCGCCTTTTTATAATCAACCCGGTATTCTTTTTTAATCAGTTCCATTAATAAAGGCCCTGTCCAGGTAGCGCTGTTATAACCATAATCATCGGGCTTTTTTGTTAATAAAATCTTTTTTATCGTCTGCAACTCATTTGCATCAAGCCGGTTATTCCTGCCGGGCCTTACCTTATCGACCAAGGCTTCTATTCCCCCTTCGTTTAACCGGTTTACCCAATTGCAGATCGATTTAAATGATGTCTCATAAATTGATTCCAACTCCTGCGGGCGTTTGCCCAGGGAAACCTGGTAACACGCATATAACCTTACTGCTTGTTGAAACTTCTCATCTTTTCTCAATAAAGACCTCAGTTCCTCCGATGTATAGTTTTTTACTGTTAATGCTATCTTGCTCATAGTAGCAAGGTACACCTTTTTTATTTAATTGTAAAAATATATTAGACTTTATATAATATCAAATGGTTTTTCAATGGCATTAATGAGTTCCCTCCGGTCGGTTTCCACACCTCCTTCGTCGGTCGGCTCGCAATTGACGTCTTTTTTCATCTCGTGGTTGTAAAGGCGGAAGTAGTAAATGATTTAATACCCGATCACCATCTCCCCAACCTCATTGCTCAACACCTTGCTGGCAGCCTTTCCAAAGCCATGCCATATCACTTTAACCCTATCAAACCGGGATACAAAATTACCTTCCACAACCGATAAAGTAACCTGCTTGCGGCGAGGGTCAAACGTAATGATTCGCTTATGATATTCACCCTGCTCATAATTGTAACTTACGCCATCATCCTCATAATAAACAAACGAAGAGGCTTGTTTACCATTCCATATATGCAGTTGCAGTACGCCATCACTTTTTTCGTTAGTACTCTGAACAATATTTTGCATGGGAATAATTGCCCCGGCTTTTATAAAAACGGGCAGGTCGGTTAATGGCGCGTCAGCTTTAATGCCCCGGCCGCCGCTGATCTTTTTATCTGTACTGAAACGATACCACTCGCCGGGCGGCAAATAAACCTTAAGGCCGGTTACATTGCTTTCAGCGGGGGCTATCAATAAATTATCACCAAATAAAAACTGATTTTGATAGATATGCTGATAAACGTTATCATCAAAAGCATAGTCAATAGCCAGCGTCCGGCTTACCGGCATCCCGGTTTGGTGGGCCTGGTAAAAGGCGGAATAAATATAGGGCAGCAACTGATAACGCAGCGCGATGTCTTTTTTAATGATCCGTTCATTTTGTTTACCCCAGTTCCATGGCTCGCGTTTTACAGTGCCAATCATGGCGTGGTTGCGAAACATAGGCGTAAACACCCCTAAGGAGTTCCAGCGTACCATTAGCTCGGGTGTGGGGTTACCGCTAAAACCACCAATATCAACACCGGTTAATGCTACTCCGCTAAGTCCTAAACTGTTCACCAGGCGACAACCTAATAGCAAGTGTTCATCATTAGCGGTATTATCACCCGTCCACACTGCCGAATAACGCTGTATCCCGGCATAAGCCGCGCGGGTAAGCACAAAGGGGCGTTTGTTTTTTAAAAGCTTTTTGGTGCCGTTGTAAGTTGCCCTTGCCATTTGCATGCCATAGGCATTGCGAAATTCGGGCAGGTAACGATTGCCAAATTTAACGATTGGCGGTATATGCTGTCCCCAGGCAGCGGGCTCGTTCATGTCGTTCCAGAAACCGGCTACACCGGGCTGGGTAAGCGCCTGGAAAGAGCCGCCCCACCATTCGCGCACTTTTTCATTGAAAAAATCGGGGAAGTGGCAGCGTCCAGGCCATACCTCGCCAATATATTTATCGCCATTGGGGTAGGTGGCAAAGTAATTTTTAGCTGCTCCTTCATCGTATTGGCGGTAGCCTTTCTCTATTTTAATCCCAGGGTCAACAATGGTAACCAGCCGGAAACCCATATCCGTTAATTCATCGATCAGCTTTTTAGGCTTGGGGAAGGTTTTTTTATCCCAGGTAAATATTTTATAGCCGTCCATGTAGTCAATATCACAATAAAGCACATCAGCCGGTATATTATGCTTTCTGAATTTGCGGGCTATCTCCAACAGTTCATCGGCACTCATATAGCTCCAGCGGCATTGCTGGTACCCCAGGCTCCATAGCGGCGGCATTTCCATGCGGCCTGTTAGCCAGGTATAGTCGCGGATGATTTGCGCGATGTTTCCGTTAGTGTTTTTAGGCCCCTGCGCGCCAAAGAAATAATAATCCAAATCGCCGCCATCGGCACCCAGCCAGTACATCTCGTGGTCAGTACTGGAGCCGAAATCAAACCAGGAGCGGTGCGTATTATCCAGGAACAAGCCATAGGTTAAACCATCGTGCAGGCCAATAAAGAAGGGGAAACTTTTATATAGCGGGTCCGATTTGGCATTGTAATCTACCGCGTCAGTATTCCAGTTAACGTAGTTACTGCCACGACGATCCAGGTTGCCGGTTTTTTCGCCAAGACCAATAAAGCGTTCGTTTTTAAACAACTTGCGGTAGTTGGCCACGTTTTCGCCCTGCCATACGGTACCGAAACGCTCGTCGTCACCACTCAGTAAGCGGCCATCGGGCGTATAAAAGTTAAACCGCATGGGCGATGTGTTGATGCGCAATTTTAATTCGGATGTGTTTATTTCGATGTTATCCTCATGCTCCTGATACGTCAAACCTGCTAAAGGCTGCTGTATCACTGCAAAGGAATCGGCAGCACTTACCTTGTTTTTAGCAATCCGCACCCGGATAATGCCGGGACTATAAACACTTACATAAGCGGTGGCGGTATCAGCCTTTATAATGAGCGTATTATTTTGTTTAGCTATTTTCCCGACTTTGCCCGATAGTTCTGTCTGCATAAATAAACGAGATATGTTATTACAGAACAGCCATAAACAGTATTGGTTTGAAGTGTAATTAATGGAGCAATGCCGCGATAGCTCCGCCTGGCTGATACCAATGGCAGCATGACGTAGATGAAAGCCTCATATTTATCTATGAAACAGTAAATGTAATGATTATGAGCATATTATGAGCAATATCTATTGTTATCCGGACTTTGTCGCTTTATATGCTAAGGTGGTCTACAACCCGGATTTGGTATTAAACTTATGTGTTCCTTTGAATGTCATAACAACAAAACAACAACAAATTAGTCACTTAAAAAATTAAAGAATATCATGAAAACTCTAATCAAATCTTCAGCACTTTTATTCGTATTCGGTTTATTGAGCACAGCCGTTTTTGCCGCTACAAAGGCAGCAGCCGACACAACTGTACAAGATGCTGTTTCAGTTTCGCCGCTTTCAAATGATTGCGCCGTGAGTGTATCAATTAATAAAGCCACTTTTGGTAACACCCAGGTAGTTATATATGATGATACCGATAACATTATCTTCAGAGAGTCGTTATCAAAAGCCGAAGGAAGCATTGATAAGATTTACAATTTGGACGGGCTGGAAAACGGGTACTATGAAATTGAAGTTACCTCAAACGATATTACTGTAGATAAAGTTATTAATGTTTACAGCGAAGAGAATGATCAGAAACTCGAATTTGCCGAATAACCTCCCCCTACATATATAACCAAGTCCCGGCAATTCGCCGGGACTTTTTTTGTTGATGAATTTTTTCTACCCAGGCACATGCTTCACGCCTGCCGCCAGTGCCAATAGCTACCAACCGGCTGATGGGGTATATGAACAGGCCATATTTGTATATGAAACCTGTAATACGCCAATTAAAGCCTGATTATGAATGATATATATTATTAAGTGTGCTTTGTCGCTTTATATGCGGGGGTGGTATACAACTCAAATTTGGCATTAAACTTATATGTTCCTTTGAATGTCATAACAACAAAACAACAACAAATTAGTCACTTAAAAAATTAAAGAATATCATGAAAACTCTAATCAAATCTTCAGCACTTTTATTCGTATTCGGTTTATTCGGCACAGGCGTTTTTGCCGCAAGCAAAACAGTTAAAGAAGGTACCGATGCCATTGCCCTTACCGAATCGGCTTCAAATGATTGCGCGGTGAACATCTCTATTGATAAAGCCACAACCGGAAATTCAGCAGTTACTATTTATGATGGCGCCGACAATGTGATAATGAAAGATGCCTTATCTAAAGAAGATAAAACCATACAAAAAGGCTATGACTTTACCGGCCTTGAAGATGGTGATTATACCATAACGGTAAGTTCAAATAACGAAGTAGTGAAAAAAACAGTACACGTTTATAGCGACGAGAACGATCAGAAGTCGTCAATAGTGGAATAATAATAAACAAACCGATAATAAAAAATCCCGCTGATTGGCGGGATTTTTTTGTTTGCAGTATTTTTACTTACGGCCAAAGGTTTTCCGGATAGGTGCCGTTAGCCACCAGTTCGGATATGCTTTTTTGTACTATAGGCTTATCTTCCTTGTAAGTAACGCCAAACCATTTGGACGCTGTAGGAATCACTTTAAAGTCGGCTATGCCGTTTTTGATAAGCTGGTCGGCTACTAAAGGGATAAAGAATTCCGCTTTAGGGTTATGCTCATTAGCGTCAACAAATTTTTTGAACATTTCCTCGCTTTGCTTAAATACAGCCGGGGTAAAGCCCCAAAAGTTCATAGATACCCGTGTCTCTTCTGATAATTCAGTTTCCACACCATTTTCTTCATAAACAATTCCATCGCCTTTAAAATATACCTGGGTACGCTCGTTAATGGCGGTCATGTTACCTTCCTTATTAACCACACATACGCCGCGCGATACAGAACCATATTCGGAAAGCGTTTTACCAATCTGGTAACCCACCAGCGAATAATGATCGTCGGCTACCTCGGTAGTTAAAAACTTAGCCATTTTTTCAAAAGCGTCATAACCATAATAGTCGTCGGCGTTAATTACGCAAAATGGCTCGTGTACCTGGTTGCGTGCCGCCAGCACAGCATGCGCGGTGCCCCAGGGTTTAGCGCGCTCTATAGTTTTATCAATACCAAAAGGTTTAAGATCATAGCTCTGATAAACGTAATCGGTTTCAATACGCCCTTTTAGCTTAGGTTCAAAAATGGCTTTAAACGGTTCGGCAAATTCCTCGCGGATGATAAAGCTCACCTTGCCGAAACCGGCTTTTATGGCATCGTAAATGGAATAATCAATAATGGTTTCGCCGTGTGGGCCAAAGCCATCTATCTGTTTCATGCTGCCATATCGGCTGGCCATCCCCGCGGCCAATATTAAAAGAGTTGGTTTCATTGTTTAATTGTAATGGGTATTTGCTATAGTTAAGTTATTGATCGTTAAAATGTTTTAGGCAGTAACGTTTTTATCGGTCAGGTTCTCATATTTATCATCGTTGTCTTCCCAAAGCTCAATTTTGTTCCCTTCGGGATCAACAATATGAGCAAATTTACCATAAGGATAAACCTGTATTTCTCCAATCAGGCTAATTCCGGCTTGTTTTAATTCATTCACCAGCTCCTCAAGGTTATCCACGCGGAAGTTGATCATAAACTCTTTTTGCGATGGTTCAAAATAATCCGTGCTTTCGGGGAATGGCGCCCAAACGCTGTACCCTTTCTTTTCGGGTTTATCCATATGGCGCCAGCCAAAGTTGGTGCCATATGCGTCGGTTTTAAATCCTAAATGCTGTCCGTACCACTGGCGCTGTGCCTCGGTATCCTTGCATTTAAAAAATATGCCGCCTATCCCGGTTACTTTTTTCATTATCGAAGATTATTTAATATACCTGAAATCCTGCCCGGCTTGTATGTTCAGCAACGATTCATAAATCAGGCTGATCACATTATCCACATCCTCTTTATGGATCATTTCAACCGTGGTGTGCATGTAACGCAGCGGCAGCGAGATAAGAGCCGACGGAACGCCATCGTTGGAATAAGCGAAAGCATCCGTATCGGTACCGGTTGACCGGGACGATGCCTGGCGCTGGAACGGGATACCGGCTTTCTCTGCTGTTTCTATCAATAACCTGTTCAGGTTATTCTGCACGGCGGGGGCATAGGATACTACCGGGCCACGGCCGCAGGCCAGATCGCCCTGGGTAATTTTGTTGATCATCGGGGTAGATGTATCATGTGTAACATCAGTAACAATAGCCACGTTGGGTTTAATACGATGGGCTATCATTTCGGCGCCGCGCAGGCCAATCTCTTCCTGTACCGCGTTTACAATGTATAAGCCGAATGGCAGTTTCTTTTTGTTTTTCTTCAGCAAACGGGCCACCTCGGCTATCATAAAGCCGCCGGCGCGGTTATCCAGCGCGCGGCCAACGTAATAGCGATTATTGAGCACCATAAATTCATCTTCGTAGGTAATTACGCAGCCTACATGTATGCCCATTTCCTCCACCTCCGCCTTAGTTGTACAGCCGCAATCCAGGAAAATGTTTTTTAGCGTAGGCGATTCTTCTTTTTCGCCGCCCAAACGGGTGTGTATGGCTGGCCAGCCGAATACGGCTTTAACAATGCCCTTGTCGGTATGGATGTTTACCCTTTTTGAAGGGGCTATCTGGTGGTCCGAGCCGCCGTTACGGATTACGTAGATCAGTCCGTCGGTGGTGATGTAATTTACAAACCACGATATTTCATCGGCATGGGCCTCAATCACTACCTTATATTCGGCCTTTGGGTTAATTACGGCAACCGCTGTACCATAGTTATCGGTATAATATTCATCCACATAAGGCTTAATATAGTCCAGCCAAATTTCCTGGCCTTTCCATTCAAAACCGGTAGGCGAAGGGTTGTTAATGTATTTTTCAAAAAACGTTAACGAGGCATCGTTCACTACAGGAACGTGTTGCTTTTTTTCTGGTTTATCGTTCGATTTTTTTTTAGACATAGCAATAGCTGCTTTAATACAGGCAGTGCGCAAATATAATAAAGCCGTTGATAATGCGATAATTAATCGGGTTTAAGTATGATACACAATTTTATTAATGCCTTAACATTATGTTGATATGGGTTTTGTTCATTGGTTGCAATAATTTACAACTCCTGGTAAAAGGGTAATTAGTTTGCGCGGGTTTCCGTAACTGGAGACCGGCCTTTTTTATAGTTGCTTACCCATTACAATATAATCAATGCCGTTCCTGGTAAACGTCTTTCCGTTGGGTTCAAAACCAGCCTTCAGGTAAAACCTTTCGGTTAATATCCGCGCATTACACCATAAGCGTGAAGCGCCGCTTTCCTGTGCGCGATCAGTAATATATTGTAAAAGCCGCGAGCCAATACCTTTTCGCTGTAAAGACAGATTTACCGCGAATTTATGGATCTGGATATCGGAGCCTTGCCCTAGGGTCGAGGCGACAGCTATCAGTTTATTTTCAGCAAACACACCGTAATGAATGCCTTCTTCGTCCTCGCTCATGGCCATGTCCCCAATCGCTTTACCGGGATACAAAACCTGCTGCCGCAGCCGCCAGGTAAGTTGGTGGGTTATTTGTTCAATATAAATTTCAGGCATGTTGCCGGGGTTATAAATGTTTGTTTAACGCAATTTTGTGGAATAAAATGTTAAATATAAAACCATTAAATGTTGCCGAAGGTTGTAAATAATATCTTGCGGCTTATGTTTTTAGTTTCACTGCCCCTAAATATCACTAAAATGAAAATAAAATATTTTGTCCTCATCCTATTATTTTTTGCCGGTAACTCGTTGCACGCGCAAATGCTTAAAGGGTCGGTTGTGGAAAGCGGGAGCAACGATAAATTAGCGAATGTTTTTGTTAAGGACGCCAATACCAAGGCAATTGGCTTAACCGATAAGAAAGGTAATTTTGAAATTGCCACATCAACCGGGCATATTCTCGTTTTTTCCTCCCCGGGATACGTGTCTGATACCCTGTACGTATTTAATATGGATCCTAAACGAATTGAAATGGTAGTAATGGGCATTTCATTGCGGCAGGTAAACATTCAATCCACTCATGCGGCGTTCAACCCGCGGGCGGAATATCCCGATGTGTATCGCAAAAGTAAAGTGTATGTGTTATCGCCTACTACCTGGTTCAGTAAAGCCGGCCGCAACGCCAGGCGTTTAAAACGCTATTTTGCCCGCGAGGAGCAGGAACGGCATATCGATTCGGTATTTAACCCTGTTTACGTAAGTACACTGGTGCCGCTTCGCGGCCGCGATCTGGAAGCTTTTATGGTGATGTTCCGGCCAACGTATGCTTATGTAATGGATAATAACGGCCCGTCGCTGGCGGTTTATGTTAATGATTCTTATAAAAAGTTTATGGCCCTGCCGCCCGAAAAAAGGAAGATTGAGCGGCTGGATGATAAATAGTAATTAGGATAATCAGGAAATTTGCAATAGCGCCTTTAATGCTGATTAAGCTCAGGTATAACTATTGGAGTTGATGTTCCCGATTTTGCCCACTGCTAATGCCTTATCTATTGCAGCTATTTTACTTCGTCGTATTATAGAGGTTTTTTTTATACCGTTATAATTGCCGTGCTTTAAAGTAGTTTAATAGGCCTTAATAATGGCTGTTGCGCGAGTAATCCAAACGAAAATGCTATTTTGGGGGTTTAAATGGCATTTATAAGTGAAAATTAATGACGGTAGGAATAATTTTAACGCTTTGTATACTTGTATTATTAGCTTACATTTTCGACCTTACTTCTGCTAAAACCAGGATACCATCTGTTATCCTGCTGCTTATATTGGGATACCTGGTAAGGCAGCTGAGTAACCTGCTTAAGGTTGATTTGCTGAATCTGCAAAGTGTTTTGCCCGTTTTGGGCAGTATCGGTTTAGTGTTAATTGTGCTGGAGGGCTCGCTGGAACTGGAACTGGACCGTAAAAAGTTCCCCTTGATTGGCAAATCCATATATGCGGCAATTATACCCGTGCTGCTAATTTCCTTTATCCTGGCAGTTGTGCTGCATTATTTTAGCGGGTATAGCTTTAAAGATTGTTTATCCAATGCCATTCCGCTATCGGTAATAAGCAGCTCGGTGGCTATACCAAGCGCCCGGCATTTTTCAGTTGCCGACAGGGAATTCGTTATCTATGAAAGCAGTATTTCTGATATTATCGGCGTCATCCTTTTCAATTTTATAACGCTGCATACCAGCTTTGGGTTCTTTACTTTCGGTTCGTTTTTTGTTCAGCTTTTTGTAATCATATTAGTTTCGTTTGTGGCTGTAGGCGGGCTTTCTTTTCTGCTAAGCAGGTTGGATCACCAGATAAAATTTGTCCCGATCATTTTTTTGGTCATCCTTATTTATGAAGTTTCAAAACTAATCAACCTGCCGTCCCTGGTTTTTATCCTTGTACTGGGTTTATTTCTGAATAATTTGAATCACATCAAACACATCGATTTTATACAGCAGTTAAAACCGCGTTTGTTAAGGCGGGAGATTAAGCGGTTTAAGGAGATCACTATTGAGGCTACGTTCCTGGTGCGGTCATTATTCTTCCTGGTTTTTGGCTACCTTATTCACACCAGCGAGCTATTGAATCAGCAAAGCCTGGTATGGTCTGTCAGTATTATAGCTGGGATCTTTTTAATAAGGGTTATAGTATTAAAATTGGGAAAGATCAACCTGGTGCCTTTGGCTTTTATAGCCCCACGGGGGTTAATTACCATTTTACTTTTTCTATCTGTTAAGCCCGAGTTCCAGGTATCGCTTATTAACCGCTCGGTTATGATACAGGTGATTATTTTATCATCGCTGCTGGTAGTTGCCGGGTCGCTACTAACAAAAAAAGCAACTGTTGTTCAAAATATGGAAAACCCAACCCAATAGCTTACTGATGGTTATACCTACAATAAAGCCGCCCCATACTACTACGGGGCGGCCTTGCATTCAATTAGGCATTATATATAATTATAGCTCCTCGTCGTGCTGACTAACGTCAAGCCCGATCAATTCTTCTTCAGGAGTTACACGCAGCGGACTGATCATATCGGTTATTTTCAACAATAGTAAGGAGCCGAAAAATGCGAATGCCGACACTATTACTAAAGCGATGAGGTGTTTAACAAACAAGCTGGTCTCGCCGTAGAATAAGCCTTCAGCCCCTGCCGGATTAACACTTTTTGTAGAAAACACACCGGTAAGCAGCATACCCACCATACCGCCAACGCCATGGCAAGGGAATACATCCAGTGTATCATCAATAGATGTTTTTGAACGCCAGATCACCATCAGGTTGCTTACAACGGCGGCAACAATACCTATTATCAGCGAACTGGAAACGGTTACAAAACCGGCAGCAGGCGTAATAGCCACCAAGCCAACTACAGCACCTATACAAGCGCCCAAAGCCGATGGTTTCTTACCGCGCAGAATATCAAAGAACACCCACGACATTGCCGCGGCGGCCGATGCTGTAGTAGTTGTAGCCAACGCGGTTGAAGCCAGCTCGCCTGAACTTAAAGCCGACCCGGCGTTAAAACCAAACCAGCCGAACCAAAGTAAGCCTGTACCTAAAATTACATAGCTGATGCGTGCCGGCGCGTGAGTTTCTTCTATTTCATTGCGTTTTTTAAGATACAAAGCCGATGCCAAAGCAGCCCAGCCTGCAGACATGTGCACTACCGTACCGCCGGCAAAATCGAGCACACCCATTTTAAAGAAATACCCGTCTGAATGCCAGGTGGCGTGCGCAAGCGGCGCGTAAATAATAATAATGAAAAGGGTGATAAATATTAAATAGGAATTAAAGCGGATACGCTCAGCAAAGGCCCCGGTGATCAATGCCGGCGTAATAACCGCGAATTTTAACTGGAACATGGCAAACAGGATAACCGGAATGGTACCCCACATTACGCCTAAGGTATTGCGCATCATGAAGAAGGAGCCTGGGTTACCAATAATACCCATGCCGCCAACATCTTCGCCAAATGCCAGGCTAAAGCCAAATACTACCCATATAATAGTAATTAACCCCATGCAAACAAAACTTTGCAGCATGGTTGATATCACGTTTTTCTTTCTAACCATACCGCCGTAAAAAAAGGCAAGGCCCGGTGTCATTAACAATACAAGCGCGGTAGAGATAAGTAACCATGCGGTGTCGGCTTTGTCTATTGGTGTTTTAGACGGGGTTACCGTATTCCCCGGAAACATAAATGCCAGGATTACTACAATCACGAGTAAGCCAAATGGTATAATTTTTTTCATCTGATGGTTTTTTTAGGTGACAAGCATTTGCGTATAAAGCGTCCGGTATTTCAGATCGTACACGCTATAGGCTTAATAAACTTTGTTTTAGTATTCAGTAATCAATAATGGATAAACTTAATGGTACAGCTTAATATTAGCCTCCGGTTTATTTCGCTGCCAGAGGGTTAGGGTTATAATCAATCATATAACCCATGACGATGATCACCAAAACGCGTGGAAGGGAAAAAGCATGAGCGTGCACAAGAATAAAAAACCCGTGCCGGCACGAAGAAAAAAGTTTATAAACGCGTTGATACGGTCGCTGGATTTATCAGGATGAAAAAATCGGCCGCTAATAAAATAAACTACACGATTTTCTGGTGGTTTTCTGTAATTTTTTTGCACGTACAAGCTTTTTTCGGATAATACGACAATAAATGTGGGCAAAAAATTAAATATTAACCGTTTCATTTAATAAAAATAGTAATAAAATTATAAATTATATACAATAATGATAAAATAAATTCATTTTCATAAATTATTTTAACAATAAATTTTATTTTTAATGTAATATGTGATGATTTTATGGAATTATTAGTTGCTGTTATTCATTTTTAATAGAAAAATTATTAATTTATATTGAATTTATGGATAAATAAGTAAAATATGCCTATTAGTTATGATAATTAGAAAGAAGTTTATTGCATGATTGATTTTTTTTTGGAAAATGAGCCTGTTAGTATCGGTATTTTCCAATCCACTAAGCCTGGGTTTTAAAAGCTAAAGCTGATAGGGAGGTAACAGAGGCAGGGCTTTCGCACTTCAAAACAAATTCGTTATCTTCACCGCCCGAATCCATAATTGCAGGGGAAACATGAAATTATTAGAAGGAAAAACCGCGCTGATTACCGGCGCATCAAAAGGCATAGGCCGTAAAATAGCTGAAAAATTTGCTGAGCACGGCGCTAACGTGGCATTTACCTATTTATCGTCGGTTGAAAAGGGACAGGCGCTGGAGCAGGAATTGCAAAGCTACGGTACGCAGATAAAAGGCTACCGCTCCGATGCCTCCAAGTTTGACGAGGCTGAAAAGCTGATCAACGATATTGTTGCCGATTTTGGCACACTGCATATCGTGGTAAACAACGCTGGTATTACTAAAGATGGTTTGCTAATGCGCATGACCGAGGAAAACTGGGACGAGGTGTTAAACGTAAACCTGAAATCAATTTTCAATGTAACCAAAGCCGCGTCAAAAATTATGATGAAGAACCGCCAGGGCGTATTTATAAATATGAGCTCGGTAGTAGGCGTGCAGGGTAATGCGGGGCAGGCCAATTACGCGGCATCAAAAGCAGGGATCATCGGGTTCTCCAAATCAATAGCTAAGGAGTTGGGTTCGCGTAATATACGTACCAACGTGGTAGCCCCCGGTTTTATTAAAACAGAAATGACCGAAGTGCTCGACCCAAAAGTAGTAGAAGGCTGGGCGCAGGCTATCCCGCTTAAACGCGGCGGCGAAACAGAAGATGTGGCTAACGCCTGCGTATTCCTGGCGTCGGACATGGCCTCCTATATCACCGGCCAGGTAATCCCGGTTGATGGGGGGATGCTGTAGCTCTTAAGCTGAAAGGTAAAAGCAGAAAGCTTTTTGCAGGATATATTGAGGCGCAATTATTGCGCCTTTTTTTGTTTTAATGCCTTTCATCTTTCGCCTTTCATCTTTTACCTCAATAACAATAATACTACATTTAACATTGATAATTATTTTGCAAATTGCAGTTTAACATAAAAACCTGTAACGCGAAACGTACCACGTAAATATGCCGCTTCTATTTGCTATAACCTGGGGTTCTGTTTCAGGGTGGTGGACGCCCGTCTGTCTGCTGCTCGGGTTATTATATGCCTGGGTAATGTATCGGCAGCCGGTGAATACCAGTTTGCAAATACGCAATATATTGGCTGCTTTACGGGCCCTGGCCGTATCCCTCATCGCCTTTCTATTAATTTCGCCGCTGGTTAAATCAGTTAGTTACCAGCCGCAAAAGCCTTTGGTGCTGATAGCCCAGGATAACTCCGAATCCATCAAAACATTTAAACGTCCGGGTACTGATCCGCAGCAACTGGTTACCGATCTGTCGGCCTTAAAAAAAGCTTTGGGTAATGATTATGATGTGCGCGAATATAATTTTGACGGGGATATTCACGATGGATTATCAACCGCGTACAACGGCAAGCAAACCGATCTGTCGGCCGCTATACAGCAACTGAATGACCGTTTTGTGAACCAGAACATTGGCGCGCTGGTGCTGGCCAGCGATGGCCTGTATAATCGCGGCGCCGATCCGCAATATGCGGCCAAAAACATCAAAACCAATATATATACCATAGCGTTGGGTGATACCGTTCCGCGCCGCGATTTACTGATAGCGAATGTTAACTACAATAAGACCGCTTTTTTAGGAAACGATTTTGAGATAGAGGTTTTAACCGCGGCCTATCAAAGCAATGGTGAACGTATCCATCTGAATGTAAGGGAAGACGGCCGTCAGGTGGCCGAACAGCAGGTGCCTGTAGGCTCGGATGCTTTTAAAAAGATTATTAACTTAAAGCTGAGCGCCGATAAAAAAGGGGTGCATAAGTTTACCATCAGCGTAGCGCCGGTTAAGAATGAAATATCGCTGCAAAATAATACGGAAACAATATATGTGGAAGTGTTGGACGCTAAACAAAAAATACTGCTGTATTACAACAGTCCGCACCCGGATATTACCGTAATTAAACAGGCCATTGAAAGTAATAAGAATTACGAGTTGAAAACCCTGCGCGCCGATGAAGCCGGAGCTATCAACTGGAACGATTATAGTTTGGTGATCGTATACCAACCGGTAGGCGGTATGACGGCGCAGGTAGCCAAAAGTAAAGTGCCGGTTTGGTACATAGCAGGTACCCAAACGGACCTAAATGCCCTGAACAGCGCGCAAAAGATTATGCAAATAGGGGCAAGCCGCCAGGATATGCAGGAAGTATTTGCAACGCCGGTTGCAGGTTTCTCGCTATTTACCTTGTCCGACTCCACCCTGCAAAAGCTGGCTAAATTTCCGCCCCTGCTGGCGCCTTATGGCAATTACAGTTCGCCGGGTGGGGGTACGCCGATGTTGAAGCAGCGGATAGGCAGCGTATCCACCAATTTCCCTTTACTGGTATTTGGCGATGAAGGCGGCAGGCGCGAAGCCGTTATGGCTGCCGAGGGGATTTGGCGCTGGCAGCTTTCAGAATATCAAACTTATGGTATACATAGCGGGGTTGAAGAGTTGTTTACCCAAAGTGTGCAGTATCTTACAGCCAATGCAAGGCAGCAGCGGTTTAGGGTTTACCCGGCTAAAAATGTTTTTGACGAGGGCGAGCACCTTTTAATAAATGCCGAATTGTATAACGACGCGCTTGAACTGGTAAACACGCCCGATGTTAAAACCGACATCCGTACAGCGGATGGTAAAAGTTATAGTTTCCTGTTTAGCCGTAACGGACAAAGCTATCAGCTTGACGCGGGCACCCTGCCTGCCGGCGATTATCATTATAGCGCCGAGGTTAAACTGGGCGATAAGCTGCTGAAGGCCGGCGGACAGTTTACGGTAAAAGCCCTTAACCTGGAAGCCAGGCAAAGCACGGCCAATCATCAATTATTATATGCCATGGCCAGACAGTCGGGCGGGGTAATGCTACAGCCCTCGCAGATGGGCCGCCTTGCTGGCCTGATCCGGAAGAATGAAAGCATAAAAACCGTTGTTTATGAGGATCGCCACTACGCCGATCTGATTGACATGAAGTGGATATTCGCGCTTATCCTTTTGCTGCTCAGCACCGAATGGTTTATGCGCAAACGAGAGGGGATGTAGGTTTCAGTTAGCGGTTGTTGGTTTGCAGTAGAACGCGTAGCCCATTGTAATCCTGTAATCTGCCAATACAAAAAATCCAGGTTCAGGCAAAATTCCTGAACTTACCCTGACAAACAAATTATATTTAAACTGTTAATTTGATAATAACAATCAAAAAAATATCATGAGTAAAGTATGGTTTATAACAGGCTGTTCCACCGGCTTCGGGCGCGAACTGGCCAAAGAGGTATTGGCATCGGGTTACCGTGCTGTAGTAGCCTCGCGCAATGCGGATGATGTAAAGGATATCGTATCGCAATATCCGGATCGCGCCATCGCTGTAAAACTGGATGTAACCAGGGCGGAGGAGATCAAGTCATCGGTTGAACAGGCTAAACAAAAATTCGGGCAGATTGATGTGCTGGTGAATAACGCCGGTATCGGCTATTTTGGCGCTATTGAAGAGAGCGAGGAAGACGAGGTGCGCCGCATGTTCGAGATCAATTTTTGGGGCCTGGCCAACATGACTAAAGCCGTATTGCCAATTATGCGCGCGCAACGCGGCGGGCATATTGTTAATATAGCCTCCATCGGCGGGCTGGTGGGCTTTCCGGGCGTAGGTTTTTATAATGCCACCAAATTCGCGGTTGACGGTTATTCCGAGGCACTTGCAAAAGAGACAGCGCCGCTGGGCATTAAAGTTATGGTAATAGCTCCAAGCGGTTTCCGTACAGATTGGGCCGGCCGTTCAGCCAATGATACACAGGTAAAAATTCCCGATTACCAATCAACCGCGCATACTAACCAGGATAATATCCGGGGCTACAGCGGTAAGCAGCCGGGAGACCCGGTGCGCGGCGTTAAAGCTATTGTAAAAGCCGTTGAATCTGAAAACCCGCCGTTGCGCCTGTTATTAGGTGTGGCCGCCATGAAGAATGCCCGCAATAAGCTAACGGAGCTACAACGCGATTTTGATGCCTGGCAGGAAACTACCGTCGGGGCCGATTTCCCGGCAGGCGAGTGAAGTTTGCAGATTTTAAAATTACATTGTGGCGTGTCAGACTTACGAAGTTTTCAAAACTTCGTAAGTCTGAAAATAAGGTGGGATATTAATAAACTTAACGTAAACTTTAAGCAGATAACACGATAAACCAGCGTTTAATGCTTAGCTTTATTTAAACAATTTAACCCGCAAAACAATGAATACTACAGAAGTAGCCGCCAAACTGGTACAGTATTGCCGGGAAGGCAAAAACGTTGACGCCATTAACGAACTATATGCCGATAACATAATAAGCAGGGAGCCCAAAGGTTCGCACTATGAGTTAGTTGAAGGCAAGCAAGCCGTGTTGGATAAAAACCTGCAATGGTATAATATGGTACAGGAAGTGCACAGCGCTGCTATTTCAGACCCTATTGTTACCGGTAATTTTTTCGCCGTTACCATGGATATGGATGTTACCTATAAGGAACATGGCCGCGTGAGTATGCAGGAAATTGCTATTTATGAAGTAAAAGACGGAAAAATTATTACCGATCAGTTTTTTTATAATATGTAAGAACAAGGCTTTGCCGTTCTAAAGACTATGTCATGGGCAGCGTAGTGTGGACAACCGACCGCAGGGAGCTCATTAATGCCATTTGAAAAACAATCTGATATTAATAATCCCCGAAGCCTCACCTAAACGGCGAAACCCTCATGAATACCTTTGAAAACGATTAAAACATGAATAATCCCTCTCCGAGGGCTACTGTGTGGACACATCTTTTGATATTTTTAAATCCAATTTTATAGCTAAAATTGTAAAAAACAATGTCATTTCGACGAACCGATCGGGGTTGTGTGTACGGGTGAGGAGAAATCTTATACGAAATACCG